>RCUT01000199.1_pt1 | contig 33352 bp, 30 predicted proteins | sample 2166171 | NCBI WGS metagenome assembly RCUT01 (sample SAMN09932757, study PRJNA488358) | compost metagenome | isolation source: compost soil in 4-hydroxybenzoic | place: Germany: Experimental Botanical Garden | reverse complement strand
GCGGCGTGCAGAATTTCGAGGCGATCAAGCTGGTGAAATTCGGGGTGAATTGACCGCCGACCTTGCGGCCCTTTCTTCTCCCCGCCGGGGAGAAGATGCCCGAAGGGCAGATGAGGGGGCAACATTGCGGAATATCTCTACCGTCGCCCCCTCATTCCGCTGCTGCGACCTTCTCCCCCCTCGGGGAGAAGGCAACAAGTCGCCACCGCTCGCTCCCTCTTTGATTGCCGTCCTTCCGGAGACCCCATGACCTATGCCCTCATTCATCCGCCGCAGGCGGAGCCGCTGACGCTTGCCGAGGTCAAGGCGCATCTGCGTCTCGACAGCGGCGACGAGGATACGCTTCTTGCCGCGCTCATCCGCACCGCCCGCGAGCATCTGGAACGCACGACAGGGCTTTGCCTCCTCCGTCAGATCTGGCGGCTTTATCTTGACCGGTGGCCGCAGACGGGCGTGATTCTGATTGGCAGGACACCGGTGCAAGCCATCGAAACGATTCTGGTTTTTGACGGTGAGGGGCGTGCGGCAGACATCACCGCCGGTGAGAAATTGCTCGACGGCGCGGCGCGGCCGGCAAGGCTGTGGCTGCGCAATCCGCCGGCCCCCGGCCGGACGATGAACGGTATCGAGATCGATTTCATTGCCGGTTACGGCGAGGCGGGAACGGACGTGCCCGACACGCTGAAACGCGCCATGCTGATGCATGTGGCGCAGATGTTCGCCTTTCGCGGTGCTGTCGCCCCGGAAAACCAGCCCGCGGCCGTTCCCGCCGGCTACGAGCGGCTGGTTGCGCCCTTCTGCCGTCTGGGGCTTTGAGACATGAACCTTGTTTTTCTCGATCCCGGCAAGCTGACGGCGCGGCTGGAACTGGACGTGCGGACCGAAACGCCGGACGGGCAGGGTGGTGCTGCGGAAAGCTGGAATTTCCTGCGGTCGCTCTGGGCTGCGATCGAACCCGTTTCGGAGGCATCCCATGAACGGGCCTCGGCCGAGGGCGTGACGATCACCCACCGCGTCTGGCTGGCTTACCGCGATGACATCACCGCTGGCATGCGCTTTCGCAAGGGCCGTCGCATTCTGGCGATCCGGGCCGTGATGGACCCGGATGAGACATGTCGCTTTATCGTCTGCCGCTGCGAGGAGGAAAGCCGATGAGCGCCGCAAACCCGCTTCTTCAGGCGATTTTCGCATGGCTGACGGGCGATGCGGTGCTGACGGCGCTCATCCCCGGCGGCATTGTCGACCGGCTTCTGCCGCGCGCGGTTCTGCCATGCATCGTTATCGGCGATCTTGAAAGCAGGGATTATTCGACCGCCACGGAAAAGGCCGAGGAGCATTTCCTCTCGCTGCAGATCTGGAGCGATGCCAATGGCCGCAAGGGTGCGGGGGAGATCACCGCTCGTGTGACGAGCCTGCTCGACGATGCGGCGCTGCCGATTGCCGGGGTCTCTCTCGTCAATCTGCATCTTCTCTCCAGCCGCTCGCGCCGCGAGGCGAAGACCCGGAATTTCATCGTCGAGATGCGCTTCAGGGCGGTGACGGAGTAGTGCCGTTTCAGGCGTTCTGCCTGCGCACGGTTTTCCACAGGACGATCAGGAGCACAAACGAAATGGCGATCAGCACGGCGGCGACGCCAAGCATGGCCGCCACCCCGCCGCGATCCAGCGCCAGCGTGAAAATAACAGGTGCAACGGCAATGGCGAGGTTCTGCGGCAGGGAGATACGCGCGGCCTGCAGCCCATATTCCTCCGGGGAAAATACCGCCAGCGGCAGCACGGCCCGGCTGACGGTGAGCACACCGGCGCCGAAACCGAAAAAAATGATGAAACCGATGAAAGCCGGCATGGCCGGGGCAAAGCCAAGCAACAGCAGCAGCGACAGCAGCAGAAGACAGAAGCCGATCATGGCGGTGAGGAAGGGGCTGCCGCGTTTCCCAAGGAGGAAATCCAGCCCGCGCGCCGTAATTGCCAGCAGGCTGCGCGCCGATGCCAGCTGGACGGCAAGCGATTGCGTTGCGCCCGCCTGAACGAGCAGCAGCGGCAGGAGCGGCGACAGGCCGAAGGTCGTAAAGGCGCTGATCGTCGTCATGGCCGCCAGAAGCAGAAAAGCCCGGCGTGTATCGACTGGCGTGGATGAAAGCGCGTCGGCTTTCTGCCGCTTCGCTTCCTTGCGGGGCGGACGGTCGGGAAGGATGAAGAAATAGAGCGGCAGAAGCACGAAGAGCTGCAGACAGGCATAGAGCAGAAGTGTGCCGCGCCAGCCGAGATGTTGTTCCGCCAGCGCGGTGACGGGCAGGAAAACCGCGCCCGAAAGCCCGGTGAACAGCATCAGAAGCGTCAGCAACCGGCCGCTTTCCGCACCCACACGCTCCACCACGGCGGTATGGGCCGCCGTCGTCAACCCGCAGGTCGCGGCCAGACCCATTACGGCCCAGCCGAAAAGATAGCTTGTGACACCGCCCGAAAAGGCGAGCACGGCAAAGCCGGCGGCAAAGAGTACTGAGCCGGCCACCAGCACAGGCGCCGCGCCGCGCTGGACGAGCATTCTTCCCAGCAGCGGGCCGCAAAGCGCGCTGATCAGCATCATGATGGTGAGGCCGGCAAAAACGATCTCGTTGCCGATCGCCAGTTCGCCGCCGATCCGTGGCGCCAGAATGGCCAGCATGTCGAAACCGCTGCCCCAGCTGATGATCTGCCCAAGCGCCAGCACGCCGATAAGGCGCACGCGGGACGTCATGGAGGCGGCGTCGGACATGGTGAGATCGCGGGGTGCGAGGTGCGGGAAACCATTTGGTAGCAGGCCCGCCGCACCCCCGCAACCGCAATTTAAATGAAAGGAAACAACATGGTGGCGCAGAAGGGCAAGGACCTGCTGCTGAAGATCGACAATGCCGGCGCCTTTGCGACCGTGGCGGGGCTGAGAACAAAACGGCTGGCCTTCAATGCGCAGGCGGTCGACGTGACGGATGCCGAAAGCGCCGGGCGCTGGCGCGAGCTTCTCGCCGGCGCTGGCGTGCAGCGGGCATCGCTCACGGCCTCCGGCATCTTCAAGGACCAGGCGAGCGATGCGCTGGTGCGCGGTGCATTTTTTGCAGGCGGCATTCCCGGCTGGCAGATCGTCATTCCCGATTTCGGCGCCATTGCCGGACCGTTCCAGATCGTCGCGCTCGAATATTCCGGCCGTCACGATGGCGAAGTGCAATTCGAAATCGCGCTGGAATCGGCCGGTCTTCTCACATTTGGAGCGCTGTAATGCCGCAAGGGTTACGTTACGGGCGGGCGAACCGCCATCGCGGCGAGATAGAAGCGCTGATAGACGGCGAAAGGCGCATCCTGTGCCTGACGCTCGGGGCTCTTGCCGAACTCGAAACCGCCTTTGAAGCCGATGACCTCACCGCGCTCGCCCAACGTTTCGCGAGCGGGCGCATGAAGGCGGCGGACATGATCCGGGTGATCGGCGCGGGCCTGCGCGGCGCGGGCAACGTCGCTTCCGACGAGGATGTGGCCGCCGCCACGGTGGAAGGAGGCATTGCCGGCCACGCCGCGATCGTCGCCGATCTTCTGACCGCGACTTTCGGCGGGTTGAAAGGCGAGACGCCACCGGACCCTTGAGTGCCGCAGCAGGCGAGGCGACGCCGCGCCCGTTCCCCTGGGACGCGGTGATCCATACCGGCCTCTTCCTGCTGCGGCTTTCCTCCGAAACCTTCTGGATGATGACCCCGAGGGAGTTCTTCGCGATGACGGGCGGCAACGCCGCTTCGCGCGGCCCTGACCGTCAGGCGATGGAGGGGATGATGCGGCAGTTTCCGGATGGGTGAGTTGATCTCAAAAACGAATGGCATTTCAAAATTTTGCGGCTCCGGTTTGAATCAGAAAGGCAAGCGCGATGACGGGCGAAAGATCGATTGCGGAGAACCGGGAAGAGGCGGAGGCGCTCTCGGAGGTGATGGGTGATCTCGAGCAGCGTTCCGAGCGGTTCGGTGCGGCCCTGACCTCGGCCCTGCAGGCGGCGGCGACGGGTGGCAAGGGGCTGGACGATGTGTTGCGCGGGCTTGGCCAACGGCTGTCCGGCATCGCGCTTTCGGCCGGGCTGAAACCGCTGGAGAGCATGATTGGCGATGCCGTCGGCGGGTTGTTGAACGGCGGCGGTTCGCTGTTCGCCTTTGCCGATGGCGGGGTGCCGGGGCGCAGCATCACGCCTTTTGCCGATGGCGGGGTGGTCTCCAGCCCCGCTTTTTTTCCGATGGGCGGCGGGCTTGGCCTGATGGGCGAGGCGGGGGCGGAAGCGATTTTGCCGCTGAAGCGCGGTTCGGATGGCGCCCTCGGTGTTGCCGCACCTGCGGGCGGCGGCGGGGCGCAGATCGTTTTTAACGTGACGGCGACGGATGCTGCGAGCTTCCGCAAAAGCGAAGGCCAGATCGCCGCCATGCTGGCGCGCAGCGTCGGGCGCGGCCAGCGCGGATTGTGACGCGCGCTCCTTTTTCCAGACCATCGAAAAGAATCCAGGAACAACGACATGGCGGCATTTCATGAAGTGCGCTTTCCGCTGCGGCTCGCGCTCGGCGTCAGCGGCGGGCCGGTGAGGCGGACGGATATCGTCAACCTGTCCAATGGCCGCGAGAGCCGCAACCAGCGCTGGAGGAACGCCAGGCGCAGCTACGATGCCGGATCCGGTATCCGCTCCGTCGCCGATCTCTATGAGGTGCTCGCCTTTTTCGAGGCGCGGCGCGGTGAGCTTTACGGCTTTCGTTTTCGCGATCCCGTGGATTTCAAATCCTGCCCGCCGGGAGAGACGCCTGCCTCGACCGATCAGAGGATTGGTACCGGCGATGGGGTGACGGCGGGTTTTCAGTTGCTGAAGACCTATGCCGATGCCGGCGGCTCCTTCACGCGGCGGATCGATAAACCCGCGGAGGGTTCGGTCATGGTTTCGGTCGAGGGGGTGAAGGCGGAAGCGGCCGATATTTCGGTCGATCACGCCACCGGCATGGTGCTCTTCCGGGCGGGCCGCGTGCCGCCCGCCAGCGCCGCGATCCGCGCCGGTTTTGAATTCGACGTGCCGGTCCGTTTCGCGATCGACCGTATCGACGTAAACCTGACCGCTTTCCAGGCGGGCCGCATTCCCTCCATTCCACTGATGGAAATCCTGCCATGAAAACCATTCCCGCCGCCCTTGCCGAGCATCTCAAGGGAGATGCGACGACCACATGCCATTGCTGGAAGGTGACACTGAAGGATGGCGTCACGATCGGTTTTACCGATCATGATGAGATGATCGTGTTCGGCGGCACCTCCTACCTTGCCGCCAGCGGCTTTTCGGCCAGCGACAGCGACAGCGAAACGGGGCTGGGCGCGAGTGCCGGGGAGGTGGCGGGCGGTTTTTCGAGCGAGGCGATTGCGGAAGACGATCTGGCCGCCGGGCGTTTCGATGGTGCGAGGGTGGAGCTTTTCCTCGTCAACTGGCAGGCGCCTGACCAGCATATGCTGCTGAACATGCGCGAGATTGGCGAGGTGACACGGGCTGGCGGGGCGTTTCGCGCCGAGCTGCGCAGCCTTGCCCATCGCCTCGGCCAGCCGCAGGGCAGGGTCTATGGGCGTCGCTGCGATGCCGCACTCGGGGACAGGCGTTGCGGTGTCGATCTCGGGCCGCTCAGCGGTCATGGCAGCCTAGCGGCGGTGGATGCCTCGGGCGGCCTGCTCGTGTCAGGGCTCGATGCCTTTGCCGATGGTTTTTTCAGCCGGGGAAAGCTCCGCTTTCTGGCCGGCCTGCTGGCGGCCAAGAGTTTCGACCTCGATGGCCACGAGCGGCGTGACGGCGGCGTGCATCTGTCCTTCTGGCTGCCGCCGGAACAGCTGCCTTCGCCGGGGGACACGTTTTCTGTCACCGCCGGCTGCGACAAGAGTTTCACCACTTGCCGGGCGAAATTCACCAATCATCTGAATTTCCGGGGCTTCCCGCATCTGCCGGGGGCGGATTTCGCCTATTCCTATGCGAGCGGCGGTGAGAGCCATGACGGTGGGGCGCTGTTTCCATGAGCGACACCGGCGAAAGAGTGCTGGCGCTCGCCGGAGGCTGGATCGGCACGCCCTATCGGCATCAGGCCTCGTTGAAGGGTGTCGGCTGCGATTGCCTCGGCCTCATTCGCGGCATCTGGCGCGGCGTTTACGGCCACGAACCGGAATTGCCGCCGCCCTATGCGCCTGATTGGGCTGAACGCGGCGGCGAGGACCGGTTGATGGCGGCGGCGGAACGCCATTTTCTGGCGGTTCCGCGCATGGAAGAGGCAAGGTCGGGAGACCTGCTGCTGTTTCGCTGGCGGGCCGATGCGGCGGCCAAACATCTCGGCATTCTGGCCGGGTCACAGCATTTCATCCATGCCTATGAACAGGCGGCGGTGGTGCGTTCGGCGCTGGTGCCGGGCTGGAGGCGGCGCATCGCCGGTATCTTCCGTTTTCCCGATCCCTGAGTTTTTCGAGGCGAGCATGGCGACAATCGTTTTTCAGGCGGCGGGTGCGGCGCTCGGCGGCATTTTCGGTCCTTTGGGCGCAATGATCGGCCGGGCGGCCGGGGCGCTGGCGGGCAATGCCATCGACCGCACGCTGCTTTCGAACGGGCGGACGGTAACGGGCGCGCGGCTTTCGACGGCGCGCATTCCGGGGGCGGATGAGGGGGCGGCGATCAGCCGGCTTTATGGCACCGCAAGGATCGGCGGCACACTGATCTGGGCGACGCGTTTTGAAGAAAGCATCGAGGTGGAGCGCCGCGGCGGCAAGGGTAACCGTGGCCCGAAGGTCGAAACCTTTCGTTATTTTGCCAATGTCGCCATCGGCCTGTGCGAAGGTGAGGCGGCCATGGTGCGGCGTGTCTGGGCCGATGGGCGGGAGTTGGACCTGAGCGCCATCGAGATGCGTTTTTATCCCGGCAGCGAGACGCAATTGCCCGATCCGTTGATCGAGGCGAAGCAGGGGGCGGGCAATGCGCCGGCCTTTCGCGGACTGGCCTATGTCGTGTTCGAACGTCTGCCGCTCGATACTTATGGCAACCGCATTCCGCTGATGCAGTTCGAAGTGGTGCGGCCTGTCGGACGGCTGGAAAAAGCCATCCGCGCCATCACCGTCATCCCCGGCGCAACGGAGCATGGTTACGCCACCGTGCAGGTTTCCGAACGAACGGGCATCGGCCAAAGCCGCATCATGAACCGCAATGGTTTGACCGCCGCGACGGATTGGCAGGCGGCAATCGACGAATTGCAGGCGCTCTGCCCCAATCTTGAGAGCGTGGCGCTGGTGGTGAGCTGGTTCGGCACGGATATGCGGGTGGGTGAATGCCGCATTCTGCCCGGCGTGGAGGTGGACGGCCGGGATGGGGAAACGATGCCATGGTCCGTCGCCGGCCTTTCGCGCGGCGAGGCGCATCTCGTCAGCCATCACGGGGGCGGCCCGGCCTATGGCGGTACACCCAACGACGAAAGCGTGTTGCAGGCCATCGCCGATCTCAAGGCGCGGGGTTTGCGAGTGTGCCTTTATCCCTTCGTGATGATGGATGTTCCCGTCGTTAACGGTCTTGCAGACCCCTATGGCAAAAGCGAGCAGGACGCTTATGCCTGGCGCGGGCGCATCACCTGCTTTCCCGCACCCGGCAGGGCCGGTTCTGCGGATCGCAGCGCTGGCGCACGGACGCAGGTTTCCGCCTTCTGCAATCGCCATGAAGGTTACCGGCGCATGGTGCTGCATTATGCGGCGCTGGCGGCTCGGGCGGGCGGGGTGGATGCCTTCCTGATCGGCTCGGAACTGCGCGGGCTGACGGCGCTGAGAGACGAGAATGATGCCTTTCCCTTTGTCGAGGAACTGGTGCGGTTGGCGGGCGACGTGCGGGCCGTGATGGGACCGGCGGTGAAGCTGACCTATGCGGCGGACTGGAGCGAATATTTCGGCCACCAGCCGGCAGATGGTTCGGGCGACGTGTTCTTCCACCTCGACCCGCTCTGGGCGAGCCCTGATATCGATGCTGTTGGTATCGACAATTACATGCCGCTCTCCGACTGGCGTGACGAGGATGCCGCGAACGGCAGTCCCGATGGCATGACCGGCCCGGATGATGCCGCCGCATTCCGTTATGCCATCACGGCAGGTGAGGGCTTCGACTGGTATTATTTCAGTGACGCAGACCGCGCAGCACGGCGGCGCACGCCGATTACGGACGGGCTGAAGGGCAAGCCTTGGGTGTTCCGCTACAAGGATATCAGGAACTGGTGGGGCAACCTCCATCACGACCGGGTGCGGGGAGTGGAGAAATCCACGCCGACCGCATGGGTGCCGGGCTCGAAACCGATCTGGTTCACCGAACTCGGCTGCCCGGCGGTGGACAAGAGCGCGACACGCCCCAATGTCTTTCCCGATCCGAAATCGGCGGAAAACGCCTTCCCCTATTTCTCCCGCCGAAGCCGCGCCGACAGCCAGCAGCGGCGGTTTCTCGAGGCGCATCTCGACCATTGGCGTGAGGCCGCAGCGATGGTCGATGCAGACAGGGTCTATCTGTGGACCTGGGATGCACGGCCTTTTCCCGCCTTTCCGCAGAATGGCGCGGCATGGAGCGATGGGGCGAACTGGCGCACTGGCCACTGGCTGAATGGCCGGCTGGGAACGGCCACACTCGCCGATACCATCGCCGCCATCCTCACCGATCACGGCTTTTCCGCCTTCGACGTGTCCGCCGTCAGCGGTGATCTGACCGGTTATGTGCAGGGCGACGTGACCTCGGCCCGCAACCTCCTGGAGCCGCTGATGGCGGCTTTCCAGGTGGATGTGGCGGAAGATGGCGGAACCCTGCGCTTCCGCTCCCGTAACACGGCGGTTTTGCCGGTCCGCGATATTGCCGTGCTGGCCGATCTGGAGGACGAGCCGCTCTGGTCGGAAAGTCGCGGCCATGACAGCGATTTTGCGGCAGAGGCCGTGCTGACGTCTTTCAACCCGGCGCTGGATTACGAGCAGGGGAGTGCAAGGTCCCGCCGCATCGACAATGCCGGTAGCCGGGTCATGCGGCTTGATCTCAACGCCGCCCTGCCTGCGGAAACTGCGGAGGCGGCGGTCGAGGCGCTGTTGCGCGACAACCGGCAGGCGCAGCGCAGCCTGCGCTTTGCCCTGCCGCCCTCCGAAATCACCCTCGAACCCGGCGATTGCATCCGCCTGCCGGAAGACGCCTTTCCGCAAGCGCCTTCCGGGCGGTTTCTGGTGAGCCGCATTGAGGACGGCGCGGTGCGGCAGGTGGAGGCGCGGGCCTTTTCCGCCGCCTTTTCGGTTTTCGCTGGTGGTGCGGAGGAACGGCGCAGCAACGCCGCAAGCGGTGCGGAAGGGTTCGCGCCCGAGGTACTGTTTCTTGATCTTCCCTGCCATGACGGCACCGCGCCGGAGGATTCGGCGCGGATTGCCGCCCTCGCAAAGCCCTGGCGGCCCATCATCATTTCCGCGTCGCCGGGCAGGGAAGGTTACCGGCAGCGCGTTCTGCTTGACCGGCCGGCGATGATCGGCGCGCTGGCAATGCCGCTGATATCAGGCCCTCCCGGCCGTTTCGACCGGAAAAACGCCATCCTCGTCGATCTGCCCTTCGGTGAAGTGTCGTCGGCCGCGGAGCTTTCGGTGCTGAACGGCGAGAACCGTCTCGCCATCAAGGCCGCAAACGGCGTGTGGGAAATCGTCGCTTTCGCAAAGGCCGAAGAAATCGCACCCTCACGTTGGCGGCTTTCCTCTCTCCTGCGGGGACTGGCTGGCACGGAAGACGCACTGGCCGCAGGCGCGCCAAAGGGTGCGCCGGTGGTGGTTCTGGATCAGGCGGTGCAGCCGCTGGGTCTTGCCGCGAGCGAGCGCGGACGACGCCTGAGCTGGATCGCGGAAGCTGCGGGAATGGCGGGCGCAATGAGCGGGCCTTTTGCCTTCGAGGGAGGCTTGCGGGCGCTGACGCCGCTCGCGCCGGTCCATCTTTCCGCCGAACGGCGCGGGGATGGCGTGCTGTTCAGGTGGAAACGTCGGGGCCGGGTGGAGGCCGACGGCTGGGATGCGAGCGAGATCCCGCTGGACGAGCCCTTCGAGCTTTATCGCGTCGAGGTGCTGGACGGCGAGACGGTGCGGCGCGTGGCGGAGGTTTCAGAACCCGTGTGGTTTTACCCCGCCGCAGACGAACTCACAGATTTCCCGGCCTTGCGGGATCACATTTCCGTGCGTGTCCGCCAGCTCGGCCGCGCGGTGCCCTCGGGCGTGGCGGCCAAGGCCGTTCTGCCGATCTGACATGTGTCTGAAAAACAACGCAAAGGATGAGATTATGGACAGTACCAAAGCGTGGTATCAATCGCGCACGATCTGGGGTGCTCTGGTCGCGGTTTTCGCGCCGCTTTTCAGCATTGCCGGCCTTGAGCTGCCCGCCGGTCTGCAAGGCGAACTTGCGGACGGGCTGGTGACGGTTGCGGGCGGAATTGGCGGCCTGATCGCACTTTACGGCCGCCTTTCGGCGACCAGCGCCATTCGCTGACAGCACATGCAAAGACGCCGCTCCCGCGTTACGCCCTTGCGGCGGGGGCGGCATTCATTTGCCATTCAGACGCTTTGCGCTACATATTCGGTCACAATACGGTTCGAGACGCACCCGGTTTTTTGGAAGTTTGTGCAATGGCATCACCTCTCATCATCGCGACGCTTGCAGCCGGGCTTTCCGGTTTCACGGCGCCCGAGGCTGATCTGCAGGGCCATTACATACTGGCGGCGAGCGACTGCGGCGCAGCCGTTGCCCGCGTCGTGCGCGAAACCGGTGGTCAGCTGCTTTCGGTCTATCCTTCCGGCGATGGTCAGTCCTGTGTCGTCACCGTTCTCGTCCAGGGTAATGGCGAGCGCCCGCGCAAGGTGACGATGCGCGTGCCGATGTAGCTTGCCCGCATCGCCGAAATATCGGAAAACAATCCGAAACATTTAGCATGACCGACCCCGCGCGCGGGCCGGGACGGAAGGAAAGGGCTGATAATGCGTATTCTCGTTGTTGAGGACGATGCCAATCTCAATCGGCAGCTGACCGACGCGCTGAAAGAAGCCGGTTATGTTGTCGATCAGGCATTTGACGGCGAGGAAGGGCATTATCTCGGCGATACCGAGCCCTATGACGCGATCGTTCTCGATATCGGCCTGCCGCAGCTGGATGGCATTACCGTCGTCGAAAAATGGCGTGCGGCCGGCAAGGCCATGCCTGTTCTCATCCTCACCGCCCGCGACCGCTGGAGCGACAAGGTCGCCGGCATTGACGCCGGCGCCGATGACTACGTCACCAAGCCTTTCCATGTCGAAGAGGTTCTCGCCCGTGTGCGCGCGCTCATCCGCCGCGCCGCCGGCCATGCCTCCTCCGAACTCGTCTGCGGCCCGGTCCGGCTCGACACCAAATCCTCCAAGGCGACCGTCAACGGTACGACGCTGAAGCTCACCTCGCATGAGTTCCGGCTGTTGTCCTATCTCATGCATCACATGGGCGAGGTCGTGTCGCGCACGGAGCTGGTCGAACATATGTACGATCAGGATTTCGACCGCGATTCCAATACGATCGAGGTGTTTGTCGGACGTTTGCGCAAGAAGCTCGGGGTTGATCTGATCGAGACGATCCGTGGTCTCGGTTACCGGATGCAAGCGCCGGCAGATGCGAAGTAATTCTCTCACCGCCCGCGTTCTGCTGCTCGCCTCGCTATGGTCGGCGCTGGCGCTGGTGGTGATCGCCGTCGTCATCTCGACGCTTTACCGGCAGGGGGTGGAGCGCAGCTTCACCGATCTTCTCAGGGCGCAGCTCTATAACGTCATCAACTCAGTGACGATTTCCAACGAGAATACGCTGGCCGGCAGCCCGCAGCTCGGCGACCTGCGTTTTTCGCAGCCCGATACCGGCTGGTACTGGGTTGTCGAGCCGCTTGGCAATTTCCAGACCGCGCCGCTGGTTTCCTCGTCGCTCGGCGTCTCCACCTTGCCGGTGCCGAGCATTCTCGATGCGCCCTTCGACAACCGCTATGAGCGCTTTTATGCCGTGACCGACGAGGCCGGCAATCAGGTGCGTGTGGCGGAAACCGAAGTCGTGCTGGATGGCGAGGGGCGTGCCGCGCGTTTCCGCGTTTCCGGCAATCTGAATGTCGTGGAAGACGATGTACGGGATTTCTCCAACAGCCTCTATCTGGCGCTCGCCGTTTTCGGTGTGGGCAGTCTGGTCGTCAATGGCCTCGCCATTCTCTACAGTCTCAGGCCGCTCGATCAGGCTCGCGTCGCGCTTGGCAAGATCAGGGGCGGGGAGGCGGAAAGCCTAGAAGGTGAATTCCCGCGCGAAATCCAGCCGCTGGCCAATGAGGTCAATGCGTTGATCGACAGCAACCGCCGCCTCGTGGAGCGCGCCCGCATGCAGGTGGGCAACCTCGCGCATTCGCTGAAGACGCCGATCGCCGTTCTTCTCAACGAGGCGCGCACGCTGGACCCGCAGCATGGCGATCTGGTGCGGGCGCAGGCCGATGCCATGCAGGCGCAGGTGCAATCCTATCTCTCCCGCGCCCGCATCGCCGCCCAGCGCGGTTCTATCCTTGCCCGCGTGGAAGCGGAACCGGCACTGGAACGGCTGGTGCGCGTCATGCGTCGCCTGAACCCCGACAAGCAGTTTGTCCTGAATTTCGAGCAGGCCGGCGCCGTGCTTGGCATGGAGCAGCAGGATCTGGAGGAGGTTGTCGGCAATCTTCTGGAAAATGCCGCGCGTTTTGCGCAGACGCGCGTGGTCATCACGCTTGCGACCGGCACGCACCCATCGTCCGACGCCGAAATCGCCCGTCGCTCCTGGGTGGAGCTGACTGTCGAGGATGACGGGCCGGGGCTGGAGCCGGGACAGATCAGCGAAGCGATGAAGCGCGGCAGGCGGCTGGACGAGAGCCGGCCGGGCACGGGTCTCGGATTGTCGATCGTTTCCGAGGTGGTGTCAGAGTACCATGGCCGCTTTTCGCTGTCGCGCAGCGCCATCGGCGGCCTGAAAGCCGATCTGATTTTGCCGGGCCTTTCGAAAGAGCTTGCGTGAGGCAAGAAAAAAGGCAAGAAATTCAATGCCGGTATATTAGGTGCAATGCGGTAGGAAAGAGGACAGGGTTTGGTTGACGTGTATGATGGCTGCCGCTCCGTGACAATGCGTTCGCTGGTGTCACGCCCGGCACTTCTCTCGATCCTGTGCGTATCGATGCTGAGCGCCTGCACCACCACGGGCACCCGCCCGGCGGGCGGCGGCCTGTTTGGCCGCTCTGCGCAGCCCTCGACGCCCTTTCTTGCCAATCTGGAAGGCGGTATTGTCGGGCGAAGCGGCGTTGAGCTTGACAGGGGTGACCAGACCAAGGCGCTGGAAGCCGAATATAAGGCGCTGGAAACGGCTCCGGTCGGCACGCCTGTCACCTGGACGGGCGATGACGCCAAGGGCCAGGTGGTCGCCAATGCGCCCTATCAGGTCGGCAATCAGAATTGCCGGCAATATTCGCATACCTTGACGGTCGACGGACGGGAAACCAGGGCGCGCGGTGCAGCCTGCCGCAATGCCGATGGAAGCTGGTCGCCGCTGACGTAACCAGTTTGACGTAAATCAAGGTCACGGGCCTTTTGCGATGACAAGAAGAGGCATAGCGGTGCAGCCGGGAGAAGGCCTGCGGTGCGGCGTGATGTCTCAAATTCGCGTCATCCCCGCGCTTCATGTTTCCATGTGCCGCGCATTCGAGTAATTGAGCCTTATGTTCTGGATTGTCGTTGCGATATTGACGGCGGCTGTTGCCATCGTCCTGATGTACCCGCTGATGCGGAAGACCGAGGCGCCCGAGACGCGCCGCGACGGTGAGGTTGCCGTTTATCGCGACCAGCTGGCCGAGCTGGACCGCGAACGCGCCGCCGGCCTGATCGGGCAGACCGAGGCGGACTATGCCCGCGCCGAAATCGGCCGCCGGCTTCTCGCTGCCGCCGAGACGGAAGAGCAGCCCGGCAGAGAGGCGCGTCCGCTGCGGCACAATCTCGCCGCCAGCCTCATCACCATTCTCTTGCCCGCACTCGGCCTCTGTCTTTACATCTGGAACGGCAGTCCGGAGGTGCCGGACATGCCGCTCGAGGCACGTCTTGAAAAGCCCGGTAACGACATGAACCTGCTGGTCGCACGGGCCGAAAGGCATCTGGCGCAGAACCCGGATGACGGCGCGGGCTGGGACATTCTCGCGCCGATCTATTTCAAGACATTGCGGCTTGGCGACGCCGAGCTTGCCTATCGCAATGCGCTTCGTATTCTGGGCCCGAGCGCCGAACGATTGACGGGCCTTGGCGAAACGCTGGTTGCCGGCAATGACGGCATCGTCATAGAGGCCGCGCGCGATGCGTTTGCGCAGGCCGAACAGTTGAAACCCGGCAATCCGCGCGCCCGCTTCTATCTGGCGCTTTCGCTGGAGCAGGCGGGCAAGGCGGAGGAAGCACGCGCGGCCTTTGCAGCGCTGGCGGCCGATGCGCCGGCCGGCGCGCCGTGGCTGCCGCTGGTTCAAGAGCATATCGCCCGCACCGGCGGCGCGGCGACCCCCGCCGCACCCGGCCCGAACGCTGAGGATATGGCGGCGGCCAACGACATGACGGCTTCCGACCGGCAGGCGATGATCGAAGGCATGGTGTCGAGCCTCGATGCCAAGCTCAAGGAAAACCCCGCCGATTTTGAAGGCTGGATGCGGCTTGTACGCGCCTATTCGGTGCTGAAGAACGAAGCCAAGGCCGGAGAGGCCCTGCGGGCGGGGCTGAAGGCTTTCCCGCCGGAGGGTGAACAGGGCAGGCAGCTTCTGGCGCTGGCGAAGGAGCTGGGCGTTTCCGCCGGGCCGATCCGTACGAACGGGCAACAGGATGCTGCGCCGCAGGGAGTGACGCAATGACCCGCAAACAGAAACGTCTCGCGATCATCGGCGGCGGCATGAGCTTCATCGTTGCAGCCGTGCTGCTCGTCATGTTCGCCTTTGGCCAGTCGATTGCCTATTTCTACATGCCCGCCGATCTGGAGAAGACGCCCGTCAACCCCGGCACCCGCATCCGCCTTGGCGGGCTGGTGGCGGAAGGCTCGATCAAGCGCGGCGAGGGCCGCACGGTGAGCTTTACGGTGACGGATGGCGAGGCCAATGTGCCGGTCAGCTATACCGGCATTCTGCCCGATCTCTTTCGCGAAGGGCAGGGCGTGGTGACCGAAGGCATGTTCGACGCCGCGACCCACGGCTTCGTGGCCGACAGCGTGCTGGCCAAGCACGATGAGAACTACATGCCGAAAGAAGTGGCAGACCGGCTGAAGGACAAGGGCCTGTGGCAGCATGGCGGAGAGGGTGAGGAACCCGCCGCCGCGACGCCGTCGGCCAGTGCGACTTCGCCCGACAAGACCGGAGCAACCAAATGATCAACGAGATCGGCCATTACGTTCTGGTGCTGGCGCTTGGGGTGGGGCTGATCGTTTCCACGCTGCCGGTTATCGGCGCGCGCCGCAACGACCGGGCGCTGATGGATGTCGCCTCGCTCGGCTCCGTCATGATGTTCCTGCTGGTAGGTTTTTCCTTTGCGGCGCTGACGCGGGCCTATGCCGTCTCGGATTTTTCCGTGCGCAACGTCTGGGAAAACTCCCATTCGCTGATGCCGATGATCTACAAGCTGACCGGCGTGTGGGGCAACCATGAAGGCTCCATGCTGCTGTGGCTGCTCATTCTGGTGTTTTTCAGCGCGCTCGTCGCCGCCTTCGGCCGCAACCTGCCGGAAACGCTCAAAGCCAATGTTCTTGCGGTGCAGGCATGGATTTCGGTCGCCTTCCTGCTGTTCATCCTGCTCACCTCCAATCCCTTCCTGCGGCTGGAGCCGGTGCCGGCCGAGGGACAGGACCTCAACCCGATCCTTCAGGATTTCGGCCTCGCCATCCATCCGCCGCTGCTTTACCTCGGTTATGTCGGCTTTTCCGTCTGCTTTTCCTTCGCCGTCGCAGCGCTGCTGGAAGGGCGCATCGATGCCGCCTGGGCGCGATGGGTGCGACCGTGGACACTCGCCGCATGGACCTTCCTGACCGCCGGCATTTCCATGGGTTCCTACTGGGCCTATTATGAACTCGGCTGGGGCGGCTGGTGGTTCTGGGATCCGGTGGAAAACGCCTCCTTCATGCCCTGGCTTGCCGGAACCGCGCTGCTTCATTCGGCGCTTGTCATGGAAAAGCGCGAGGCGCTGAAAATCTGGACCGTGCTTCTGGCGATCATGACCTTTTCGCTGTCGCTGCTCGGCACCTTCCTTGTCCGCTCTGGCGTTTTGACCTCCGTGCATGCTTTCGCCACCGATCCGAGCCGCGGCATCTTCATTCTTGGCATTCTGACCGTCTTCATCGGCGGCGCCTTCGCGCTCTTTGCATGGCGCGCGCCCTCGCTGAAGGCCGGGGGGCTGTTTGCGCCGATTTCGCGTGAGGGATCGCTGGTTCTCAACAACCTCATCCTCACGGTGTCCACGGCAACCGTGCTGATCGGCACGCTTTACCCGCTCATTCTCGAAACCCTGACGGGCGAAAAAATCTCGGTCGGCGCGCCTTTCTTCAACCTCACCTTCGGCCTCCTGATGATCCCGATCCTGATCGTCACGCCCTTTGGCCCGATGCTCGCCTGGAAGCGCGGCGATCTGCTCGGCGCATTCCAGCGGCTTTATGTGGCCGCGGCGCTTGCGGCTCTCGCGGGTCTGACGCTCTGGTACATCGAAAATGGCGGTCCGGTGCTGGCCGCACTCGGCATCGCTGCGGGCTTCTGGCTGATCTTCGGGGCGCTTGCCGATCTCTGGTATCGCGCCAATTTCGGCAAGCTGGCCTTCGGCATCGCATTTCGCCGCCTCAAAGGTCTGCCGCGTTCGGCCTTCGGCACGGCATTGGCGCATATGGGGCTCGGCATCACCGTGCTCGGCATCGTCATCGTCACCACTTTCGAGACGGAAACGGTGCTGGAGATGAAAGAGGGCATGGTGGCGGAGGCGGGCGGCTACAGCCTCACCTTCGACGGTATCCGCCACGCCGTCGGTCCGAACTTCACCGAGGATCGCGGCCATTTCACCATCCGCAAGGCGGGTGTCGAAGTGGCCGATGTGTGGTCCTCCAAGCGGCTCTATACCGCGCGGCGCATGCCGACGACGGAAGCGGGTATCCTGACCTTCGGCCTCAGCCAGCTTTATGTCTCGCTTGGCGATCCCATGACCGATGGCGGCATGGTGGTGCGCATCTGGTGGAAACCCTTCATCCTGTGCATCTGGGGCGGCACGCTGTTCATGATGGCGGGCGGTTTCATCTCGCTCTCGGACAGGCGTTTGCGGGTCGGTGCGCCGAATCGCAAGGCGAAGCCGGTGCGGGCTGCAATGCCGGAGGCGGCGGAATGAGGGAGTTTGTGGTAGCGCTCGGGCTTCTTCTCACCCTCATCTTCGCTGCGGCCTCTCCAGCCTTCGCGTTCAACCCCGACGAAGTCCTCAAAGACCCGGTGCTGGAACAGCGCGCCCGGAACCTGACGTCTCAGCTCCGCTGCATGGTCTGCCAGAACCAGTCGATCGACGACAGCAATGCCGAACTGGCGCGCGATCTGCGGGTCCTGGTGCGCGAGCGGCTGGTTCAAGGCGACAGCGACAAGGCTGTCATTGACTACGTCGTGTCGCGCTACGGCGAGTTCGTGCTCCTGAAACCGCGCCTCAGCCTTCGCACCGTGCTTCTGTGGGGCGCGCCCATTGGTCTCACCCTTGCGGGGATTTTCGCCGTCTTCGTGTTTTCCCGCCGCCGCGCAAGCCAGGAACAGCCACAGAAGCTGAGCGCGGACGAAGAAGAGCGAATCCGCAATCTCATTGAAAAATAACCGGTTTCCATTTCAGTCCCCGGTTCTTTTTCAACATTACGGATTTTTCATTCGTCAGACACTTCGCCGTAAGGTGTCGCCTCCTATATCTTCATCATCCACCGCTTCTCCCCCGGTCAAACGGGGCCCAGTCTGAATGAAGAAAGAAGGTACACCATGTCTCATTCGCAAAACGGCCATTCCTCGCTGAAGACGGCCTCGCTGAAGACGGCTCTGAAGGCCACGACCGTTGGCGGCCTTGCGGCGCTGATGCTTTCCACCGGCATCGCCGCCCCGATCCTCCACTCGTTCGCCGCTCCCGTCGAGGTGAATGCGCCGCAGGTTCCAAGCTTCGCCAACGTGGTCGATGCGGTATCGCCCGCCGTCGTCTCCGTTCGCGTACAGTCGAACGTGCAGCCCGCTTCCGATGACTCCAGCAATTTCTCTTTCAATTTTGGCGGCCGTGGCCTCGACCAGCTGCCTGATGACCATCCGCTGAAGCGCTTCTTCAAGGAATTCGGTGGTCCGAACCAGGATCGCTCCGAACGTGGTCCGAATCGCCACCGTGACGGCAAGGGTCCGCTTCGTCCCGTCGCTCAGGGCTCCGGCTTCTTCATCTCCGAAGACGGTTACATCGTCACCAACAACCATGTCGTCGATGACGGCTCCGCCTATACGATCGTCATGAACGACGGTACCGAACTCGAGGCCAAGCTCGTCGGCCGTGATCCGCGCACCGATCTTGCGCTCCTGAAGGTCGATGTGAACCGCAAGTTCACCTATGTGAAGTTTGCCGATGACAGCAAGATCCGCGTCGGTGACTGGGTCGTCGCCGTCGGTAACCCCTTCGGCCTCGGCGGCACGGTGACATCAGGCATTATTTCGGCCCGCGGCCGCGATATCGGCTCCGGCCCCTATGATGATTACCTGCAGATCGACGCCGCCGTGAACCGTGGCAACTCGGGTGGCCCGGCCTTCAACCTCAATGGCGAAGTGGTCGGCATCAATACCGCCATCTTCTCGCCGTCGGGCGGCAATGTCGGCATCGCCTTCGCCATTCCGGCATCCGTCGCCAAGGACGTGATTGCCGATCTGCAGAAGGACGGCAAGGTCGAACGCGGCTGGCTCGGCGTGCAGATCCAGCCGGTCAGCAAGGATATCGCCGAATCGCTTGGCCTCGCTGAAGCAAGCGGCGCGCTCGTCGTTTCGCCGCAGTCCGGCTCGCCGGGCGACAAGGCCGGCATCAAGCAGGGTGACATCATCACCGCCGTCAATGGCGAGCCCGTCAAGGATGCCCGCGACCTGTCGCGCCGCATCGGTGGCATGGCGCCCAACGCCAAGGTTGAAATCTCGCTGTGGCGCGGTGGCAAGTCGCAGTCGGTCACAGTGACGCTGGGTGATCTTACAAGCGACGACGCCTCCAAGGCGACGCCGACCCAGAACGACGACAAGGGCGACCAGTCTTCCAGCGAGAAGGTGCTGTCCAGCCTCGGCCTGACGGTTTCTCCCGCCGATGACGGCAATGGCCTTGCCATCACCGATGTCGACCCCGACAGCGATGCCGCTGCCCGTGGCCTGAAGACGGGTGAGAAGATCACCTCGGTCAACAACCAGCAGGTCGCTTCCGCCGCCGATATCGAGAAGATTCTCGAGCAGGCCAAGAAGGACGGACGCTCCAAGGCGCTGTTCCAGATCCAGACGGATGATGGCAGCCGCTTCATCGCTCTGGATATCGACCAGGGTTGATACGCTGAAACGCGATGCCGGCTTCTTTTGGGACCCGGCATCGCATCTCGCTCTTGAGACGGGGCGGTTGAGTATGGCAGGGCGCTATGGCCCTTTTCTTCTCCCCGCCGGGGAGAAGAAACAAGCGGCACCCGCCTGATCCATAGGCGATTGTTCCGCCTGGAAGCGCGACGGTGCTTAAGGCCCGATCTTCGGAGGAAATTCCATGGAAAACAAGGTTCAGGAAGTCTCTCCCGCATCTGTTTCCGGTTGTGCGGAAAAGGGCGAGGGCGCTATTGTCCCGCACATGAAGATTCTAGTCATTGAAGACGACCTAGAGGCTGCGGCCTATATGACCAAGGCGTTCCGCGAAGTAGGGATCGTCGCCGATCACGCGAGCGACGGTGAGAGCGGCCTGTTCATGGGCTGCGAGAATGCCTATGACGTGATGGTGATCGACCGCATGCTGCCGCGCCGCGACGGGCTTTCCGTCATCAGCGAGCTGCGCCGCCGCGGTATCGAGACGCCGGTTCTGATCCTTTCCGCGCTGGGGCAGGTGGATGACCGCGTGACCGGCCTGCGCGCCGGCGGCGATGATTATCTGCCGAAGCCTTACGCCTTTTCCGAATTGCTCGCCCGCATCGAGGTGCTGGGCCGCCGCAAGGGCAAGCCCGAGCAGGACATGATCTACCGGGTCGGCGATCTCGAACTCGACCGGCTGTCACATGATGTGCGCCGCAACGGCAAGGAAATCCTGCTGCAGCCGCGCGAATTCCGCCTGCTGGAATATCTGATGAAGAATGCCGGCCAGGTGGTAACCCGCACCATGCTTCTCGAAAATGTCTGGGACTATCACTTCGATCCGCAGACCAATGTCATCGACGTGCATGTTTCCCGCCTGCGCTCGAAGATCGAGAAGGACTTCGAGAAGCCGCTTCTGAAGACCATCCGCGGCGCCGGTTACATGATGAAGGACGAGGGCTGATTGGCGAAGATGGCCCGCCTCAGAATAGTGTTCCGGTCGACGGCGGTGCGCCTTTCGGCGCTCTATATCCTGCTGTTCGCGCTCTGCGCCGCCTTCCTCGTCTTTTATGTCACCGCCCTTTCCGAAAGGCTGCTGAACCAGCAGACGCGTGATGCGGTGCTGCAGGAAGTCTCGGATGTGCAGCGGATATATAATCGCGGCGGCATCAACCCGCTTCTCAGGATGATGGAGCGCCGCGCCCGCCAGCCGGGTGCGAGCCTTTATGTCATCGCCGGGCCGAATGGTGAAATCCTTGCCGGCAACGTTGCCTCCGTTCAGCCCGGTGTCTTCGACAAGGAGGGCTGGACGGGCTTCCCGTTCCGCTACGAGCGTTATTCCGAAAGCGGCGACAGCGTGCAGCATCTCGCCACCGCCAATATCTTCATGCTGGACAATGGCCTGCGCATCCTGATCGGCCGCGATCTCGGCGAGCCGACCAAGTTCCGGGCGCTGGTGCGCAATGCGCTGATGGTGGCGCTCGCCATCATGGGCGGCGGCGCGCTGCTCATCTGGTTCGGCATCGGCCGCAATGCGCTGAAACGCATCGACCGCATGTCGGCGGCGACCAAGAAGATCATGGCCGGCGACCTTTCCCAGCGTCTGCCGCAGGGCCGATCCGGCGATGAATTCGACCGCCTGTCCGGCTCGCTGAACGCCATGCTCGGCCGCATCGAGAAGCTGAATGAAGGCCTGCGGCAGGTCTCCGACAATATCGCCCACGACCTGAAGACGCCGCTGACGCGGCTGCGCAACAAGGCGGCCGCCGCCCTTGACGACAATGACGAGACGAAACGGCGCGCGGCCCTTGAAGGCATCATCGCCGAGTCAGACCAGCTTATCCGCACCTTCAACGCGCTCTTGATGATTTCCCGCGTCGAGGCCGGTTCGATCGCCGCGGAAATGACCGATGTCGACGTCTCGGCAATTGCCGCCGACAGCGCCGAACTTTACGAGCCTGTCGCCGAGGATGCCGGGCTTGCTCTGGAAGCCGAAATAGAGGCTGACCTTTCGGTAAAGGGCAACCGCGAACTGATCGGCCAGGCGCTCTCCAACCTCATCGACAACGCCATGAAATATGCCTGCGAGGGCGAAGGCGACAAGAAACTCGTCGTCCGTCTGGCAAGAGAGCCGGAGGCCATCGTGCTCTCCGTCGCCGATAACGGTCCCGGCATTCCCGCCGACAAGCGCGGCGAGGTGCTGAAACGTTTCGTCAGGCTGGATGAAAGCCGCTCCAAGCCGGGAACCGGGCTCGGCCTGTCGCTGGTGGAGGCCGTCATGGAACTGCATGGCGGATCGCTGGTGCTATCGGACACGGATGCCTCGAATGCTGCCTGCCCGGGGCTGACGGTTTCGATGGTGTTTCCCATCCCCAAGGCGTAAGCATCGCTGGGTGGTGATGCCAGGGGGTCTTCACACCGGTGAGTTCTGCGGATGAGCAAGACTTGCCGGGAAATGACTGTTCTCCAAGAATATATTGAAAGATGATCTGGAGAATGGTTCGGTTGATCGACTGCAATGGCTCTGTTCGGAAATCGCGTGCGATGGACGAAAGGATGTGTGACGGGTGGCAGCTACGGTTCCCTTGACCGACGACGGGCATGGCCCGATCATTCTGTTCGATGCGGAATGTGTCTTGTGTTCCGTGAATGCGCAATTCGTGCTGCGGCATGACAGGGCCGGATATTTCCGCCTGGCCTCCATGCAGAGCGAGATCGGCGCTGAAATTTACCGTCGTTACGATATGGACCCGAAAGATCCCGTCAGCATGCTGGTCGTGGATGGCGGCAGGGTGCGGCAGGACAGCGATGCTGTGCTGAGCATATATGAGGCGCTGGGCATGCCCTGGCGGCTGGTTACCGTATTGCGCATCATTCCCGCATTTCTGCGCGATCCCGTTTATCGCTTTGTCGCCCGCAATCGCTACCGCTGGTTCGGAAAGCATGAAGAGTGCTGGGTGGCGCCGCCGGAATACAGGGACAGGATTCTTTGAGCATGGCGGCCCAGTGAAACGCCTTGCGGCGTTTCACTGGATGAGGAGGCGTGAGGGCAGGGACGCCTTTCCTCATGGGGATGGTGGGCGGGTTCGCGGTCGCGTACTTCTCCCGCGCGGTTTAGAACGTGTAGGCCACGCCGATCATGGCGAAGGGCTGGATATCCTTTTTCACCACCGGACTGTCCTTGGCGTCGCCCAGCAGGAAGCCGACACCGCCGGTGCCGGTGATCATCCAGTTCTCCGTCATGAGATAGGAAACCGAGGCGCTGGCGTCGATGCGCTTGAAGCCTGCCTTGGCGTCATAACGGCGCAGGCCGGAGCGGGCGGATTGGGCCGAGGTGACACCGAAATAGGATTTCATGTGGTTGTCATCCGCCCAGGTGGCGGAGAGATCCGCACCGAAGATGAACTGGTCGACTTTGTGCGAGACGCTTGCGCCGACAGTGGCGGTTAGGCCTTCGCTGCCGCCGATGGTCTTGTCCACCTTGGCGTAGATTTCAAAGGGGTCGACGCCATAGGCGATGACGCCGCCGACCACGCCGCCGGCCTTGATGTCGCCCAGCCCGCGCAGGTTCTTCTTGTCGTCCTTTTCCTTGCGGCCAGCTTCCCAGCCACCCTTGACGCCCAGCCGGAAGCCGTTCTGGTTCAGAAGATTGACGGTAACGCCGCTGAAATCGATGCTCAGGGTTTCTCCATACTGGACGGAAACCAGCGGAACGGCGCCCACTTCCAGCTTGTCCGAACCTTCATATTTCGGGGCATAGGCCGCACCTGCGCCGAGCGTGATCTTCCACTCGCTGGAACTGCTGTAGCGGGCATTGTCGAAATTGCCCTGCGGATCGGCCACCCTGTCCGATTTGCCGATATCGGCGGCGAAGACCGGTGTGCAGATCGCCTGCGCGGCGGGCAGCGTCGTCAGGCAAAGGGCCATCGCGCGCAGGTTCTTTTGCCATTTTACTGTAAAAATCTGTTTCATGATCATATCCGTTGCAGCATCGAGCGTTGGAAAACCGGGGAGTCGGGTTTCGTTGAGGATGACGCTACGCGGGCACAATTGCGGAGACATTACGCGTGCGGCGCTTTGGAAAACATCGCCACCGGCGGTTTTCTGATCGCAAAGCGGCCCGCATTTGTTACAACGCCACATGCATGCGCCGGGAGGCTTCGGCAAAGGTGCGGCGGCAGGGACGTTTCGGATGCGGTGCATCCGGTCCTGAAAGCCGGGCACGGGCGAAGAGCGGCGAGAGAATAGGCGGAAGAGGGAGAGAGACAGTGACGAAACGGGAAACCGCTGAAAGGCGGCTGAGCGAGGTTCTGCCGGGGATGATCCGTCCCTATACGCAGACGGAACTGAAATCCGTTCTTTCGACGCTGAAGGATATCGGCAAGGGCGAGCCGGCGGTGGCCGCGCTGCTTGCCGGGGAAAGCGCGCTCAAAGACTTTATCGCTGCGGCTTTCACGCTGTCTCCCTATCTGCGCGACATGGCGTCGGCGGATGAAGGGCTTTTGTCGCTGGCGATTTCGAAACCGCTTGAGCCGCTGCTGACCGGTCTCGTCCGCGAGGCGCGCGATTGCTGGAAGCCCGGGAACGAGGGCGGTATACCGAGCGAAAACGAGGTGATGTCGCGGCTGAGAGTAGCCAAGCGGCGGCTCTCTTTCATCGCCGCACTCGCCGATCTCGCCCGCATCTTCACCGCGCGCGATACGACCCGCTGGCTGAGCGACATGGCGGATGCAGCGCTCTCCGCCGCCATCGATCACCTTCTGCTGTCGGCCCATGAGAGCGGCAAGCTGAAACTGAAGGATGTCGCAACCCCGAGCGAAGGATCGGGCCTCATCGTGCTCGGCATGGGCAAGCTCGGTGCGCGCGAACTCAACTATTCCTCCGACATCGACGCCGTGGTGTTCTTCGAACCCTCCGCCGGCATCATGGACGATCCCTATGATGCGACGGAGAATTTCGGACGCATGATGCGCCGTCTGGTGCGCATCATGCAGGAGCGCACCGCCGATGGTTATGTCTTCCGCACCGATCTCCGGCTGCGGCCCGACCCCGGCTCGACGCCGCTCGCCATTCCCGTGGAAGCGGCGCTGCTTTATTACGAGGGCAGGGGGCAGAACTGGGAACGCGCCGCCTATATCAAGGCGCGGCCGGTGGCCGGCGACATGAAGGCGGGCGAGAACTTCCTGCGCGAGCTGACGCCTTTCATCTTCCGCAAATATCTCGATTACGCGGCGATTGCCGATATTCATTCCATCAAGCGGCAGATCCACGCCCATAAGGGCCATGGCGCGATTGCGGTGAAGGGTCATAATGTCAAACTCGGGCGCGGCGGCATCCGCGAGATCGAGTTCTTCGCCCAGACGCAGCAGCTCATCGCCGGCGGCCGCATGCCGGCGCTCCGGGTGCGGGCAACGCAGGAGGCGCTTGCCGCTCTGACCGAGGCGAAATGGATCGACGCAGAAACGCGCGACAGCCTGACCGACGCCTACTGGTTCCTGCGTGAGGTGGAGCATCGCATCCAGATGGTGCGCGATGAACAGACCCATGTGTTGCCCGATACAGAAGCGGAATTGAAGCGCATTGCCTTCATGCTCGGCTTTGACGACACCAAGGCTTTTTCGGAAAAGCTGGAAGAAGTGCTGCGGCTGGTGGAGCGGCGTTATTCCGCGCTGTTTGAGCAGGAAACGAAACTCTCCGGCGAGGCTGGCAATCTGGTCTTCACCGGCCAGAAGGACGATCCCGATACGCTGAAAACACTCTCCGCCCTCGGCTTCGAGCGGCCGGAGGATATCTCCCGCGTCATCCGCACCTGGCACAATGGCCGTTACCGGGCCACCCAATCGGTCGAGGCGCGCGAGCGGTTGACGGAGCTGACGCCGGACCTGCTGCGCGCCTTCGGTGAAAGCAAGCGGGCGGATGAGGCGCTCCTGCGTTTCGATAATTTCCTTTCCGGCCTGCCGGCCGGCATCCAGCTGTTTTCGCTGCTCGGCAACAATCCGGCGCTGCTCGACCTGCTGGTGACCATCATGTCATCAGCACCGCGCCTTGCCGAAATCATCGCCGCCCGCCCGCATGTCTTTGACGGCATGCTGGACCCGGCGCTGATGAGCGACATCCCGACACGCGATTATCTTGCGCACCGCATGGGCAATTTCCTCTCCAACGCCCGCCATTACGAGGATATTCTCGACCGGCTGCGCATCTTTGCCGCCGAACAGCGCTTCCTGATCGGTGTCAGGCTTCTGACCGGCGCAATCCGCGGCGAAGTCGCCGCCCGCGCTTTCACCCACCTGGCCGATCTGGTGATCGAGGCGGCGCTGAATGCGGTTCTGGCGGAGATGGAAGCGGCGCATGGGCTCTATCCCGGTGGCCGTGTCGCCGTCATGGGCATGGGCAAGCTTGGCTCCTTCGAGCTGACGGCTGGTTCGGATGTCGATCTCATCCTGCTTTACGATTATGACGATGCCGCCCATGAATCCACCGGTGCAAAGCCGCTCGATGTGGTGCGCTATTTCACTCGCGTTACCCAACGGCTGATTGCTGCCTTATCGGCCCCGACGGCGGAAGGCGTGCTTTACGAGGTCGACATGCGGCTTCGCCCTTCCGGCAACAAGGGGCCGGTGGCGACGCGCATCTCCGCTTTCGAGAAATACCAGCGCGAGGAAGCCTGGACCTGGGAACACATGGCGCTCTCCCGCGCCCGCCTGATCTGCGGCGATGCCTCGCTGATGGAAGATGCGCGCCGCATCATCGCTTCCATCCTTTCGCAAAAGCGCGATGCGGCCAAGGTTTCCGTCGACGTGCTGGACATGCGCAACCTCATCGAGCAGGAAAAACCGCCGGAAAACAACTGGGACTTCAAGCTCATCAACGGTGGCCTGATCGACCTCGAATTCATCGCCCAATATCTGGCGCTGGTGGGGCCGGTGAAGGGGCTTGCTGCGCACGAACCGGGTCGCAATACGGCCGAGGCGTTGCAGGCGCTCGCCGCGCCTGTCATGGAGCCGCAGGCTTTCGATGACTGCATGGCGGCGATGGGGCTTTATACCGAAATATCGCAGATCGTGCGGCTGTGCATTGATGGGACGTTCAATCCGAAAGAGGCGCCGGCGGGCCTGATCGACCTCGTGTGCCGGGCGGGGGATTGCCCGGATATTTCAACGCTTGAGGGAGAGGTGAAGCGGCTGGCGAAAGCAGTGCGCAAGGCGTTTGTGGCGGTGGTGAAGAATGGTAATTAGTGAATCGGATCATAGAAAGAAGAAGCTGAGCATGAAGGTGTATTTCTATATACTGCCTGCAATATTATTGTTCTTTTTTTTACCTCTTATTTTAAATATATCGGCGGATATCATTGCATACGCGTATGGATGCCAAATCCATCTCGACGAGATTAAGTGTTCCGCAGGAGACGCCTCCGTCCCCATTGTAGCTGCTTTTGCACTAGATATCTGCTTATTGGCACTGCGATTGTTGTTCTTTGTGCCCCTGATCGCGGCGATGTTTTTCTTCATCTGGCTATTGCTAATATTGCGATATGCCCTGCTAAGAATTGAGACCAAAAGTAAATGATGGAAGAGCCAATTTCCCTATAATTTAGGCCTTTGTCGGTTGGGCGCGAACATCGTCCAACGCTCAATGCACCGTCCCACACACCCCCGCCGTATGCGGAATAATGATCGTCACCACCGTGCCGCGACCCTCACATGAGCGTATCTTCATCGTCCCGCCATGCAGCTTCACCAGTGAGCGGGAAATCGCCAGCCCAAGCCCGGAACCGCCCTGGCTCTTGGCATATTGGCTCTGCACCTGCTCGAAAGGCTGGCCGATCTTGTTGAGCGCCTGCGCGGGGATGCCGATGCCGGTATCGGCGATGGTGAGGATCATCGCGGCCTCATGCACATGGGTGCGCAGCGCGATGCGGCCGCCGTCGCCGGTGAATTTGACCGCGTTGGAGAGCAGGTTGAGCATGATCTGCTTCATGGCGCGGCGGTCGCCCTGCATGGTCAGCCCGGCGCAGACCTTCTGCTGCACGGTGATGTTCTTCTGCTGGGCCTGAATGGCGGTCAGCCGCAGCGTCTCCTCGATCAGCGGCGCAAGATCGATCGTCTCGCGGTTGATGCGCATATGGCCCGCTTCAATCTTCGACATGTCGAGAATATCGTTGATGACGTTGAGCAGGTGTTTGCCGCTGTCATGGATATCGCGGGCATATTCGGAATATTTCGGCGAGCCGACCGGCCCGAACATCTCGTTTTGCAAGATTTCGGAAAAGCCGAGGATGGCGTTGAGCGGCGTGCGCAGCTCGTGGCTCATATTGGCGAGGAATTCGGATTTCGCCCGGTTGGCGGCCTGCGCACGCTCTTTTTCGGCGAGATAATTGGCGTTGGCGTCGGAAAGTTCCGTCTTCTGCCGTTCCAGCTTGTGCTGCGAGGCGGAGAGATCGCCGATCGTTGCCATCAGCCGGCGTTCGGAATCGCGCAGCCGTTCCTGATGGCGCTTCAGAAGGGTGATATCGGTGCCGACGGAGACGAGGCCGCCGTCACGGGTGCGGCGCTCGTTGATCTGCAGCCAGCGGTCATCGGCAAGCTGCACTTCCATGGTGCGCGACAGGCCGGATTGGTCCGGATCGGCAACGCGGCGTTCAACCACGGGGCGGGCTGCTGCGGCATGGACCGTGCTTTTTTCCGTGCCGGCCACCAGCACGCTGTCAGGCAGGCCATAGGCCTTCTGGTAGTGGGTGTTGCACATCACGAGGCGATCGTTCTTGTCCCACAGCACGAAGGCTTCCGAGGTGGATTCGATGGCGTCGGCAAGGCGCTGGTCCGCCTCGGCATAACGCTGGGCGAGGCGGTGCTGTTCAGTGACATCCATGGCGATGCCGATGACGCGCGGGCCGTTATTGGTGCGGATGACCTGGGCGCGGGCGCGCAGCCAGACATAATGACCCTTGGAATGGCGCATGCGGAAAATCTGGTCGATCTGGCGCAGGTTGCCGCAGCCGACGGCGCGGGCAAGCTCGTAGAGATTGCCGTCTTCGGAATGCATCATGCGGGCCGCATCGGAAAAGGAGAGCGGTGCTGCCTTCGGCGGAAGCCCAAGAATTTCGTAAAGCGAACCGGACCAGAACATGCGACGGCTGGAAAGATCGAAATCCCAGAGGCCGCAGCGCCCGCGCGACAGCGCCGTCTCCACCCGCAGGTTGGATTCGGCGAAGATGTCGTCGGCGTCGCGGGCGCGCTTCACCTGCATGTAATAGGCGTAGAGCACGACGAGCAGGATGGAGGAGATGCCGGCAAACAGCGTCACGTTCATGGCGATTTCGCTACGCCAGAAGGAGCGGATCGGCTGCAGCGAGCGCGCCGCGATCACCATGGCGCCATCATCACCGAAGGGGATCATCGTCGCATAATGCTGCTGGCCATCGATGTTGGTCTCGATGGTGCCGGGCGAGCCGGGGAAACGCTGCACGATGGCGATTTCGGGAAGCAGGGCGGGCAGCGAGGTGCCGATATAAAGCATCGCCTCCTTGCCCGCGCCCGCGAAGATGCGGCCATTGCTGCCTGACAGCAGTACCATGGTGCCATCGGCAAGGCTGCCCGACGGCAATGCGGCGACAAGGCTCGCCTCGGCGCGGGTCCGGTCCTGCCCGGTGAAAACGATACCGTTGTTAATAAGGGCCGCTTTCGCCGTCAGCGCCGTCAGCGCCGTGGAGTGGCGGGCGGCCTCTTCCATGCGGCTGTATTCGGCAACGATGCCAAGCATGCGCGAGGCAGCGACAACAACGAGGAAGGCGAGGATGAGAATGGGGATGAGGCGTTTCAGCAGGGTCTCGACCTGCGGCGCCGGGCGGTCGGAGCCATTCATCAAACCCATCAGGTCGCTGGAAAGCCTTTCGCCCCAGGCCGCAAGATCAGAAAATTTGGCATACGGCCGCTCATCGCCCGCAGTCGCCCGCCGCACGTTCGTCATTGTCCCGCCTTTTAGATGTCCCCAGTGATTCGAAGCGCCGCCGCTTGAATATCTCTAATGAATCAAATGCGATTCGCCGTGTCCAGAGGCAAAAGTTAAAAGAATTTTAACCCCTTGAACCGACTCCGTATTTTTTCGGGACAATCTGTTGCCGCTTCGGGAAAAGCGGGATTCATGAAGAAAAACAGTGAGCCGGCACTTCAATTCCGGCGGTTTCGAGATGCCGCGTGGAACGGGTTTCAGCTTCCATCGAAGGCATCGAGAGCAGGGCCAAGCGCGCTGATCACGCCATTGCCGGCGGCGGGAAGACCGGTCAGCACCGCGCTGATGATATCCTCCCGGCTGGCGCCGTGCGCCTTGGCTTCCGTTACATGAAAAGCGATGCCGCTTTCCAGACGCAGGGCGGCCAGAATACCGATATAGATCAGGCTCTGCGTCTTCACATCGAGTGTGGAGGCCGCGCCCAGGCCCTGCACGGCCTGAAGCCATGCCGCCTTGTGAGCCGGGGCGTCGGTCATGAAGCGTTGAAACGAGGCGCTGGTTCTGGACATGTCCGTCATCTGAAGTTCCCATCTGATCCCGAGCCAACGTCGGCCCTTCGCACACAAAGATGCTGCGCAATGCGCGACGCCGCCTTGATGGAAATCAAGACGGCGTCGCGGCATGGATCAGAATGGTGGAGCTTCGGCGGACGATCAGCCCTTGAGGATACGCCCGACGATGTCGCTTACATCCGTCGACAGGTCCTTCGCCTCGGCAATGGTTGAAAGCGCGGCTTTCGCATGTTCGGCACGGCTTGCCTCCAGCGATCGCCAGGAGCGCATGGAGGTCAAAATGCGGGCGGCCAGCTGCGGATTGCGCTTGTCGATGGCGATGATCTGTTCCGCAAGGAAACGATAGGCCGCGCCATCGGCTCGGTGGAAGCCGGTGGGGTTGGAGAAGGCAAGCGTGCCGACCAGCGAGCGCACCCGGTTCGGATTGGTGGCGATGAAATGTTTCGATTTCATCAGCCCCTTGATACGCTCCAGCGCGCCTTCGCCCGGAATGGCTGCCTGCAGCGAGAACCATTTGTCGAGAACGAGTGCATTGTCGGCAAAGCGTTTTTCGAAGGCGGCAAGCGCTTCCTTTGTTTCCGTGCTTTCCGGGAAACGCTGGGTCAGGACACTGAGCGCATGGGCGAGATCGGTCATGTTGGTGGCGTCGGCAAAGGCCTTCGCCGCCCGCTCCGGTGTTCCCTCGGCAAAGGCGAGGAAGCTCAGGGCGCCATTGCGCAGTGAACGGCGTCCGGCGCTGTCGGCGTCGGGGCTGTAAGCCTCGCCATTGGCAGCACTATCGGCAAGCCGCCGCAGCGTTTCTAGGCCGGACGTGGCAATCGCCTTGATCGTGGCATTGCGCGCCTTGTGGATGGCATCGGGATCGGTGTTGCCGCCGAGTTCGCGGGCGATATCCGTTTCGCTCGGCAAGGCCAGCGCCTGCGCCCGGAATGCCGGCTCAAGCGCGTCGTTGCCGATGATTTCGATGAGCGTGGCGGAGAGAGCCGCATCCGTCTGTGTTTCTTCGCCCTTCTGCACCGCCTTGGTGGCGGCAATCAGCGCCGGCAGGGCGAGATCGGTCAGCGCCTGGAAACGGGCGAACATGTCAGTCTCATGCCGGGCGATCTGCACCAGATCGGCCGCATTCTGCTCGAAATCCAGATTGATCGGTGCCGAGAAGCTGCGGTTGATAGACAGCACCGGCCTCGACGAGATGCCGGTAAAGGAGAAGGTCTGGTTGCGTTCGGTCAGATGCAGCACGCCATTGCGATACTCGCCGCCTTCGACGGCCTGCGGTTCGGCGATCTGGCCATTGTCGAGGATCAGCGCCAGCGACAGCGGAATATGGCGCGGCTGCTTCACCGGCTGGCCGGGCGTCGGCGCCACGGTCTGTTCCAGCGTCAGTCTGAAGGTGGCATTGCCCGCATCATAAGCCGATGAGACGGAGACGAGCGGTGTGCCCGCTTCCGTGTACCAGAGCGAAAATTGCGAGAGGTCGCGGCCGCTCGCATCGGCGAAGCTCTTGACGAAATCCTCGACGGTTGCGGCTTCGCCGTCATGGCGCTCGAAATAGAGGTCCATGCCCTTCTTGAAATCATCAGCGCCGAGGATCGTGGCGATCATCCTCGTGACTTCGGCACCTTTTTCATAAACGGTCGTTGTGTAGAAATTGTTGATTTCGCGATAGGTATCCGGGCGCGGCGGGTGCGCCAGCGGGCCGGAATCCTCGGGAAACTGCTCCGATTTCAGATGGCGCACATCGGCGATGCGCTTGACCGGCCGCGAGCGCATGTCGGCGGAAAATTCCTGATCGCGATAGACCGTCAGGCCTTCTTTCAGGCAGAGCTGGAACCAGTCGCGGCAGGTAATGCGGTTGCCCGTCCAGTTGTGGAAATATTCATGGGCGATGATACGCTCGATATTGGCGTAGTCAGCATCGGAGGCGGTTTCCGGGTCGGCCAGCACGAATTTGTCGTTGAAGACGTTGAGACCCTTGTTCTCCATCGCGCCCATGTTGAAATCGGACACGGCGACGATCATGAAGATATCGAGATCGTATTCGCGGCCGAAACGCTCTTCGTCCCATTTCATCGAACGTTTCAGCGCATCCATGGCGTAGGCCGCGCGCGGCTCTTTGCCGTGCTCGACATAAATCTTCAGCGCCACTTCGCGGCCGGACATGGTGGTGAAGGTATCTTCCACCACGCCGAGATCGCCGGCGACAAGCGCGAAGAGATAGCTGGGTTTCGGATGCGGATCGAACCAGGCTGCGAAGTGACGGCCTTCATCGTAATTGCCGCCGCCGAGGAAATTGCCGTTCGAGAGCAGCAGCGGATTGCCTTCCTTCGCCGCGATGATCGTCACCGTATAGGGCGCCAGAACATCCGGCCGGTCGGGGAAATAGGTGATACGGCGGAAACCTTCCGCCTCGCATTGCGTGCAATAAACGCCATTGGTGCGGTAAAGCCCCATCAGCTGCGTATTGATCTGCGGATTGATGTAATTGGTGACGCAGATCTCGAAGGGAGATTCGGCCGGCAAATCGCGGATGGTCAGGCTGTCGGGCGTCGCCTCATATTGGCCGGCGGGAAGCTCCACCTGGTCGAGCAGCAGGCCGGAGAGCTTCAGCTCGTCGCCATCAAGGACGAGCGGCGCCTGCCGCTCAGCGCCTTCGCGCCGGTGAAAGATCAAACGGGCTTCGACCTTGGTATTCTTGGGGTCGAGTTCGAAGGTGAGATCCACCCGCTCCAGAACGAAATCGGTGGGGCGGTAATCTGCCAGGTGAACGATCTGGCCCGTGTCTGTTCGCATGACTGTCCCTGAATAACTTGGCGTGGTCTTCCCGGCATCATGTCGCCATAAGTCCCGGATGTAAAATGGGTAGAGTATTCGTCACGTTCATGTGCGCATCGGAGGACGTCCTGTCCCGCCATGGAAAGCTTTGCCGGCCATGCAGACAATCCTCCCGCCGCCGGACCCGTGGACCATGGCAGCAAATGTTGAACGATTGCTGAAATTATATTTTATTTTCTTCAAATTTTAGCGCGCGTCGCTTTTCGTCTGCGATCGTTCCCGCAGGTGTGCGAACGAACCCTCGCCAGATCAACGGAATTCATGAGTGAATAACATTTTTTGTTGTAAAGCCCCGGAAGAATGCTCTAGCCTTGGGACATCCACTTCCCCTGCGTCGTCCTCTCCCGCATGAAAATCTCCCGATGGCGTGTTTGCGCAGCCGATA
>RCUT01000191.1_pt1 | contig 34151 bp, 32 predicted proteins | sample 2166171 | NCBI WGS metagenome assembly RCUT01 (sample SAMN09932757, study PRJNA488358) | compost metagenome | isolation source: compost soil in 4-hydroxybenzoic | place: Germany: Experimental Botanical Garden | reverse complement strand
CTGCAGCATCGGCAGCGCTTCAAATGCCAGGGTTGAAAGCAGCGACAGCGTCAGAAAGCCATGCGCAATCGTGCCGCCAAAAGGCGTTTCCTTGGCTGCGCGCTCTGGATCAACATGAATGAACTGATGATCGTCCGTCGCATCTGCGAATTGATCAATCATCGCCTGCGTGACTTCACGCCACTCGGAGCATCCAACTTCCGTACCGATTGCTTCGCGCAACTGGTCGAGCGTAATTGCGTCTTTCATTCCATGAAACTTTCTGCTGAACTGATACTCTCTTGTTATCCATTAAAGCATTTGAGCCAAAAGTGCGAAGCGGTTTTGCGTGGGATAGTGCGTAAAAACAAACAATTAGAGTGGCTCTAACGATTCGATCTTAACTGGAACCACTCTGATCACAAGACGCAAGGCAGCTGATCAGGCTGCGACCAGTATTTCACGTGCAATATCATCCCAATGGCCGAAAACGTGGCTCGCACCTTTGGAAGACAAGCGTTCAGCATGGCCTTCATAAGTATGACCGCCACCCGTATAACCAAAAGCCGTCATGCCGGCTGCAATTGCACCTTCAACGCCAAAAGGCGAATCTTCGATAACCACACAGCGCGCCGGATCAACACCCATTTTGTCAGCCGCAAAGAGGAAAAGATCGGGTGCAGGCTTACCGCGCTTGACCATGCTCGATGAATAGACTGCATCGCCGAAATAATGATTGATACCGGTCTTCTCCAGGCTGAATGCGATGCGCTCCGGTTGCGAGGAGGATGCAACGCAACGCTTGTGCGGCAGGACTTTCAGAAAATCAGCAATGCCGACCGCAGGCTGCAGATGTTCGGCAAACAGAACCTTCGTTTCCGGCCAGAACTGGCTCAAAGCTTCTTCCGGCAGGCGATGGCCAGTCAAACCGGCGATCATCTCTAGAATATCTGCCTGCTTCATGCCGATGCCTTTGGCAACGGTGCCTTGCGGCAGCATCATACCGTGATTGGCATATACCTGTTCAAACGCGCGGCAGGAAAGCGGCTCGCTATCGACGAGAACACCGTCACAATCGAAGATAACGAGATCGAAGGGGGATGCGTTGCTCATAAAGGCTCCAATGGCATGCATATTTTGTCGCGCAGTTTGGGGGTGCGCGTCTGTCAGTGTTGATATAGAGACTGTTCGTCCATTGCGCATCTATAACAATATAAGCGTGACAAAATTATCGCGGAATAGATAATTAAGTAATTTGCGGAGACTCTCATGACGACGAATGTGGCACTGGTTGGATTGGCGCGAGACTTACAATTACGCGCCGAAACCGGAAAACCAATCCGCATCGGTCTTATCGGTGCGGGTGAAATGGGCACGGATATCGTCACACAGGTCGCCCGTATGCCCGGCATTGAAGTGGGCGCCCTTTCCGCCCGCCGTCTACCGAACACATTCAAGGCTGTCCGCACCGCCTATGGCGACGATGACAATGCGCGCGAAGCCAATAGCGAAAGCGCCATGACCAGCGCTATTGAAAGCGGCAAAATTGCTGTCACCGGCGATAATGATCTGATCCTCTCAAATCCGCTGATCGACGTCATCATCGATGCAACCGGCATTCCGGAAGTGGGTGCCGAGACCGGCATCAAGGCTATCGAGCATGGCAAGCACCTTGTGATGATGAATGTCGAAGCCGATGTCACCATCGGACCTTACCTTAAGGCACAGGCCGACAAGCACGGTGTTATTTATTCGCTGGGTGCAGGCGACGAACCTTCCTCCTGCATGGAGCTGATCGAGTTCGTTTCAGCGCTTGGCTATGAAGTGGTCTCTGCTGGTAAGGGCAAGAACAATCCGCTTAATTTTGATGCCATCCCTGACGACTATCAGGAAGAAGCCGACCGCCGGAACATGAATGTCCGCCTGCTGGTCGAATTCATCGATGGCTCCAAGACCATGGTCGAAATGGCAGCCATTGCCAATGCAACCGGCCTTGTTCCTGATATTGCCGGGATGCATGGCCCCCGCGCCAGCATTGACCAGTTGAGCAGCACTCTAATCCCGCAGGCGGATGGCGGTGTGCTGACCAAAAGTGGTGTCGTCGATTATTCCATCGGAAAAGGCGTTTCGCCCGGCGTATTCGTTGTGGCCAAGATGGACCACCCTCGCCTCAACGAGCGCCTTGAAGACCTGAAAATCGGCAAAGGCCCTTACTTCACCTTTCACCGTCCGTACCACCTCACTTCACTTGAAGTGCCGTTGACCGTTGCGCGCGCGGTTCTGCATGGCAAATCCGATATGGTGCCGTTGCCAAAGCCTGTGGCAGAAGTCTGTGCCGTTGCGAAAAAGGACATGCAGCCGGGCGAAAAGCTCGATGCCATCGGCCAATATTGCTACCGCTCATGGATCATGACGACACCGGAAGCACGTGCTGCCAAAGCCATTCCTTGCGGCTTGCTGCAAAACGGCACCGTCACCGCACCGATCAAGAAAGGTGAACTCATCACCTATGCCAATGCAGCACCGCAGCCGGGCTCCAAGATCGCCGAACTGCGTGCGTTGCAGGACAAGATGATCTACGGCTGAAGCCCGATCGAAAACTCAAACAAAAAGGCGGCTCGAAGCCGCCTTTTTGATTTCCAACCGGGCACCCCGGCCTTATGAGATTCGGGGAAATGGCGTGCCGAAAATGGTGAGGTTCGAGAACCGGAGCGGAGTGTACTTAACGTACATGAGCACCGGAAGCGCAGAACCACGCCATTTGCAGACCGCCAGAACCCGAATATCCAAGGCCTAGTGGTCCAATGCTTTGACGATGCTTTCCACCATCTTCTTCGCGTCAGCAAAAAGCATCATGGTGTTGTCGCGGAAGAACAGCTCGTTCTCCACGCCCGCATAACCTGAGCCCATGCCGCGCTTGATGAAAAGTACTGTTCCAGCCTTGTCGACATCGAGGATCGGCATACCGAAAATCGGCGATTGCGGGTCGGTCTTCGCTGCCGGATTGGTCACGTCATTCGCGCCAATCACGAAGGCAACATCAGCCGTCGCAAATTCTGAATTGATGTCTTCAAGTTCGAAGACTTCATCATAAGGCACGTTGGCTTCGGCCAGCAGCACGTTCATATGGCCCGGCATACGACCAGCAACAGGGTGGATCGCGTATTTGACTTCCACGCCTTCGGCTTTCAGCTTGTCGGCCATTTCACGCAGCGCGTGCTGTGCCTGCGCCACTGCCATACCGTAACCCGGCACGATAATGACCTTGGAAGCGTTCTTCATGATGAAGGCCGCATCGTCTGCCGAACCCTGCTTGACCGGACGCTGCTCAACTTCGCCGCTGCCAGCAGCCGAGGTGTCTCCACCAAACCCACCGAGAATGACCGAGATAAACGAGCGGTTCATGCCCTTACACATGATGTAGGACAGGATCGCACCGGACGAACCGACCAGTGCGCCCGTGATGATCAACGCAAGATTGCCGAGCGTAAAGCCGATACCTGCCGCAGCCCAGCCCGAATAGGAGTTGAGCATAGAAACGACAACCGGCATATCTGCACCGCCGATTGGCACGATGATCAGCACACCGAACACCAGCGCCAGAATGACGATGAGCCAGAACACGAAATGACTTTCGGTGTTGGTCAGAACGGCAATCAGGATCACGATTGCCGCCGCCAGTGCAGCATTGATGACATGGCGCCCCGGCAGCATGATCGGCTTGCCCGACATGCGGCCATCAAGCTTCAGGAATGCGATGATCGAGCCTGTGAAGGTGATTGCACCAATCGCAACACCCAGCGACATTTCGATCAGCGCCTGACCGTGGATTTGGCCGACTTCACCAATGCCAAAGGAGTGCGGTGAGTAAAGCGCTGCGGCAGCAACGAGAACAGCTGCAAGACCGATCAGCGAGTGAAAGGCTGCCACAAGCTGCGGCATCGCGGTCATGGCGATACGGCGTGCAATCACGGCACCAATACCGCCACCAATGGCTATACCAAGAAGGATCAGCACCAGACCGCCGAAGCTTGGACGTGCCAGCAACAGCGTGGTGACGATAGCAATACCCATACCGATCATGCCGTAGGTATTACCCTGACGGCTGGTGGTTGGGTGCGAAAGGCCGCGCAGTGCCATGATGAACAGGACGCCAGAGACCAGATAAAGGAAGGCTGCGAGATTAACACTCATGATGGCTCAGCCCTCACTTTTCTTTTTTCTTGTACATGGCGAGCATGCGCTGGGTAACCAGAAAGCCGCCAAAGATGTTTACACTTGCAAGGATGAGCGCGATGAAGCCGAAGCCCGTGGCCCAGCCCGAAAGCGAAAGACCGACTGCGAGAAGTGCGCCGACCACGATCACCGATGAAATGGCATTGGTAACGGCCATAAGTGGTGTGTGAAGTGCAGGTGTCACCTGCCAGACAACGTAATAACCGACGAAAATCGACAGGACGAAAATCGCAAGACGGAAGACAAACGGATCAACCACGCCACCGCTTGCAGCATGGGCGGCAGCGGCGGCCGCGTCTCCTAAACCACCTGCATTTTCCGCTGCCTGCCTTACGGCATCTGCCGCCTGATTCAGGCTCTCAAGAGCTTTTTCGAGTGCTGTATCGGACATTATGCCTCTCCTCCATCAGCGGAAGTTTTTGCAGCTTTTGCCGGTGCTTTTCGGGTTGTTTTGGCGACAGCCTTAGCCGTGGCAGACGCCGCCTCCTTTGCAGCCTCTGCCTTGACAGCAGGCGCCTTTGCCTTCGGCGCAGCTTTCGGCTTAGCGACCTTCTCAGTCACGACCGCTGGTGCTGCTTCGGCTTCGGCCTTGGCAAAAGCCGGATGCACAATTTTGCCCTCATGGGTGAGAAGCGTCGCCTTTACCAGCTCTTCTTCCGGATCGAGCTTGAGCAGCTTTGCTTCCTTATCGACCAGCGTTTCGAGGAATGCATAAAGGTTGCGTGCGTAAAGCTGCGAGGCAGTCGCCGCAATGCGTCCCGGCACATTGAGATGCCCGACGATCTTCACGCCGTTCACATCTGCAACCTGACCGGCAATTGCACCCTCAACGTTGCCGCCGCGCTCAACTGCAAGATCAATCAGCACCGAGCCCGGACGCATGGCCGCGACCATTTCCTTCGTCACGAGGCGCGGAGCCGGACGACCCGGAATAAGCGCTGTGGTGATGACAATATCCTGCTTGGCGATATGGTCTGCAACGAGTGCCGCCTGCTTCGCCTGATATTCCTTCGACATTTCCTTGGCATAGCCGCCAGAGGTTTCAGCAGCCTTGAATTCCTCATCCTCGACAGCGATAAATTTCGCGCCAAGAGAAGCCACCTGTTCTTTAGCGGCCGGACGCACGTCGGTTGCTGTCACGACAGCCCCAAGACGGCGCGCGGTCGCAATAGCCTGCAAACCTGCAACGCCCGCCCCCATGACAAACACGCGCGCCGCAGGAACGGTGCCCGCTGCCGTCATCATCATCGGCATGGCGCGATCATAGGTTTCGGACGCGTCAATGACCGCCTGATAACCCGCGAGATTGGCTTGCGACGAGAGAACATCCATCACCTGCGCACGGGTGATGCGCGGCATGAATTCCATCGTGAAAGCGGAAATTCCGGCCTTGCCCAATGCTGCGACGGCCTCTTCATGGCCATAAGGATCAAGCATCGCAAAGAGCGCTGTGCCCGATTTATATCCTTTAAGTTCCGCGTCGTTTGGCCGGCGTACCTTGAGGATAACATCTGCCGCTTTGGCATCTGCCGCAGTTCCAATGCGCGCCCCGGCACCCGAAAATTCGGTATCGATGATACGCGATTTTTCGCCTGCGCCTTTTTCCACCACGACATCAAAACCAAGCGCGATGAATTTCTTCACCGTCTCGGCAGATGCCGCAACGCGGGTCTCGTTGGGATCACTCTCTTTCGGAATGAATATAGTCTGGGCCAACTGGTTTCCCTTTCGTGGCTTGATCCGACCTTGCGGACGGGCACAATTCAGAGCCTCCGGGAAGAGGCTCCATCAAAGACATTTGAGTCCATTTCGATCTGATTGAATCAGATTGGCGCGTCTCAACATTTTGTTCTCACGCGTATCTTGGTCCCAAAACCATTTCACACTTTTCGGGATGCGCTCGAAGTAGACAACATGCATAAAGCCCCGGCACGGTGCGGGCTGCACCAATACCAAGGCATTCGATCAAATCGTGCAGATTATTGCTGGTTTAAGTCCTTAGAGAAGGAACCAGGCAGCAACGCAGATAAGAAGGAAAAGAACGGTCGCAGAGAAGAAACCACCCGCGAAGAAGCCGAACGCCATGGCAGCCAGAAGCGCAACGAGTGCCACTGTGCCCCATTTAAATACGATCGTGAAACCCGCATAAGTTTTCTCATGCTCAGGATAATCCATCGACGCGCCAAGTTCAACTGGGGCTGTATTGTGATGTTCTGCCATTTTTTAGTTCCACCCATTGAGATATTTTGACTATTCTTAGCCAGAATATCCGCAATCTTCAACGCGCATGCAACCTTTACCGGAGTTAGCCTTTAGCTTTCCTACCCGGCTGTTTGTCGCAGCGCCCCTCCATTCCGCAAGTGCCGCATTGTGCGGCTCCTCCACCTAACTAACGGCAATTTTCAAAAAGTGCTACATCTAATTATTTAGAGCAACTTTCAAAAAGATTTAAAAGATAGATGGCAAGGATCGTGCGTAAACGCAGTTTCGTCAACGATAGGCACTATACGCCCAGCCCCGTATATTTAGCGGTCGGCAAGATGGTCAGCGGCCCCACGCCATTCACAAGATTGCCAAACATGGCGCGCCGTTCATGCGGTTGAGACTTGAAGAAGGGAAAACGAACAGCAACCGCATCTCGAATATTGCGAATAGGTGCTGCACCTAAACCAACCTTGATGCCATATCCTTCGTGCTCGCGCGCTTCAGCCATAACGGTCGTGCCGAAAATGCGCTTATAAAAGGCCATATGCTCGGGCTTAACTGACGCAAGACATTGATCAGCTTCGAAAAACTCCGAAGCCATCGCTGCAATGCGAAGCGTGACATAGGGAATGGCAGGATACTCGCTCAACAATTCAGGGTCTGCTGCAAATCGCGTGGGATCGACAAAGCTCATACCGCTGTTCAGCAATGGATCAAGGATATCAGGAAACAGTGCGTAGCTTGTTCCGCGGCGGTGGTCTGGCGTGATGTGATGAATTCGCAATGTACTGACCAACTGCCCATCGATATGGATACCATAGACAAAGGCATGGCTGTCGAGATCAATATCATCGACGATCGACGGCACTTCCGCTTCATGCATCACATTGCGCGTACGATAGGACCGATAGCGCAAACGGCCTATCTCTTCGAGATCTTCCGCGTGAACCACACGGCGATATTCTACCCGATCCAGAAACTGCAGGAGCTGCCGCGCGAAATTGGATAGCGGCGGTTGCCCGCCGGAGACAGCTTCATTGGTCATTCAAATTGTATCCGCACCCATCAAATCAGCGCGCAGAATAAGGTGCTTTATGAGCGTGTAAAGGTATAACTTGGAGTTTTTCTCTCATGTCGGGAAGAGATAAACCCGCCGCCTCATAAAAGTGATGCTGCAGAGAGGCCCGTTTTGCGGCTTGGCGAGGTTGAATGGCCGCCTAAACGGCCATTCTGACTAGTCCAATGGGGAGCTAGATCTCATTGGCCAAAGATTGAAACATGTTGATTGTTTCTTCTTTCACTGCCTGACCATCGACATTGTAGTTGGCATAAGCCGATGTCTTGACAATCACCACCCGCTTGGCCGGATTGACATAGATGAACTGCCCGTAAATCCCCACACCACAAAAATCGCCTTGAGGTTCCACAGGTATCCACCACTGATAGCCATAACCATAAGCTGTCTTTCCAGACGGCATTTTCCGTCCCGGCATCAAATAGGGTTCATCAGGTGTCACAGAATCATGCACCCACTGAGCAGGCACAATCTGCTCACCGCGATAATTGCGTCCTTCATTCATATAGAGCAGCCCGAAGCGGGCGTAATCGCGTAGAACAGCATTCAGGCCCCCCGCCGCAACGACCTCGCCTTTTGGATCAGCCAGCCAATACGCGTCAGCTTCTGCTCCCAGCTTCGACCAAAGCCGATCTCCGAAATACTGCTGAATCGGTACGCCTGTCGCCCCTTCAAGAACCAGAGCGAGAACCTGAGTATCGGCAGAAACATACTGATTGACCGTTCCCTGGGGCACTGCATTTTTCAAATGAGCCGTGAAATCAACAACGGAGCCTGTCAGCATCTGCACAATGTAATGCACAATATCTGAATTCAGATCAGCGTAATTCTCGTTGAAGCCGATACCTGAGGACATTTGCAAGACGTTTTTGACAGTAACACCCTTATAGCCCCCCTCTTTGAGAGCCGGTGCATAGTGATCGACCGTCTCGTCCAATTTGATCTGCCCATCATGAACAGCATTGCCGATCAGGAAGGAAATGAAGGATTTTGAAAGAGACATTGCAATGGATTGCGTTTTCTCCGTGTTGCCCCGCGCATATTCTTCATGGACGATCACACCATCTTTGAGAACAATAAATCCGGTTGTGTCTGTTCGTTCGAGAAAGTCAGAAAGTTTGCGCGTTTCACCTTTGTAGACATAAGTCTCTGGCAATGCCCGTTCGACTTTTGGCAAAGGGCTAACATCATTGGTATGCGGGATGCGGATTGACGCGTAACGCTTGTAGAGAGTGCGAAAATTCTCATCGATCACATCAGGTTTAAATATCTGGGCATATTCATACACGGCCCAATATTCATGTATCTTTTTCCAAAAAACCGCCGCACCAACACCAAGAATAATTACAAGGCATATAGTTAAATATAATAAATAGCGAAAAACCCGCTTCATTCCTCCTCCTTTATTAAATTTTACTTATAAATAACGAGAGAATTAAATTCACTCTTCAATGACCAGCGAGTATCTTCAACTTTATTGCTGTAAAGAAAATAGCTAAAATTTGCCAAGATAAAATAGGGTGCATGGCAGACACATAAATCGTTTTATATGATTGGACGCTTGTTCGTTCAAACACGACAGCATCGGCCCAAAAATCGATTGAGATTTTGGGAAAGCACGATGCTTAGTAAAGAAGGCAGAGCGACCTTTGTGCACCCAGGAGGGCGCACGGCGCTCTATCCGACGAATGTGCGCCCACTATCATGAGGCACCACGGCCTTGGCCGAAGAAGTTCGAATTTCTGTGGCAGGAACAGGTTTACCCAAGAGATAGCCTTGCACCAGATCGGCACCCGCCGCCACGCGTATTAATGCCAGCTGTTCTTCCGTTTCAACGCCCTCAACTGTTACGGCGAGCCCAAGCTCATGCGAAAGCTGCGTCACACCGCGCAACAACATCAGCGATCGGCGATCGGTGGTGATGTCGTGCACAAAAGAACGGTCAACTTTGACCTTGGTCAGCGGCAAGCTGTTGAGATAGCTAAGACTTGAATAACCCGTACCAAAATCGTCCAGCGCAATATTGATCCCGGCATTTTTAAGACGCTGTAAAACCAGCGACGTCTGATTACGGTCGGCGATGATCGCACTTTCCGTCACCTCAACCTCAAGCTGCCGGGCGGGGAGGCCTGATTTCTGCAATGCATTGGCAATATCACGCGTGATATCGCTGTTCTTCAAATCAATGGCTGACAGATTGACCGAAACGCCAATCCGATCACCCCATGTGCTACAATCTAAGCAGGCTTGCTCAAGCATGAATCGCGTGATTTGCGAGATGATGCCAATTTCTTCTGCCAGTGGAATGAATTCGGCCGGAGGCACATGCCCGAGCTCCGAATGTTCCCATCGCGCCAGTGCTTCATAGGCCACAACGCGCAGCGACTGCGCGCTGACAATCGGCTGATAAACAACCTTGATCTCTCGGTTTTCGATGGCCAAACGCAGATCGGCTTTCAACTTCTGCCGCCCGCGATATTTGGTATCCATGGCGCTCACAAAAAGCGCCCATTGTTTACCCTCTTCACTTTTGGCTTCATAAAGCGCCAGATCGGCATTCATATGCATACTGCCAACGTCGCTTTTCTCAATGGTCTCAGTGGCAACACCCGCACTGATCTCAATGTGAATCTGATCGCCGTTAAGATCGTAGACACCACTTGCCACTGAAATAACGTGGTCCATGACCGAGACCACTTCATCATCGCCGCGAAGATTAAAGACAAAAATAACGAACTCGTCGCCGCCAAATCGTGAGGCAACATAACGTTGCGGGTCAAGCGAGTTGAGCCGCTCCGCAAAAAGCCGCAGGAATACATCACCGACGTGATGGCCAAGCGTATCGTTGACATGCTTGAAATGATTGATGTCAATGACGATCAGGGCCGCAAGCGTGTCAGGTTCCTGATGGGTGCGCAGCGAACGCACCATCGTTTCGAAGTAATTACGGTTCGGCAGTCCGGTTAAACCGTCAAAACGCGCCATATGCTGAATGCGCGCTTCGGATTCGACCCTCTGTGTCACATCTTCAAACATCAGCACCACACCCGCATTAGAGGTCTGGTTGCCGATGCACTCAATATAACGATTATCTGCCAGCTGCAGAATGTCGCGCGCTTTGCGCCCCGACAGCAAGTCCTGCATGCGTGTTCGGATATTGATCAGGTCATTGTGAGGAAACAGGCCCTGCTTTGCGCAATAACGCAACAAGACTTCCAACCTGCGGCCACGCAATTTGGTATGCTCGGCGATCTTCAGCAACGCCTTCGTCTTGTGATTGATAACGGCAATGCGCTGCTGCGCATCGAACATCAGCAAGCCTTGCGGCATGTTGTTGAGCGCGGCATCAAAACGCCCTGCCACGATGGAAAGACGTCGTTTTCCCATCACCGCTGCGAAGAGAAATTCGCGAAGGCCGTTGGCCATCTGGATATTGGACAGAAAATACGGGATCAGCAGCAGCCCAATGACAACATGAAAGGGCGTTCCCGCAAGGATCAATCCGGCCAGAACCGGGATCAGCGTACAAGCGGACATTAGTATCACGGCTTTTGCTGACGCATAATTGCGTCCAACAATCGATACGACCGATGCCAGCAAAATAGTCAGGCTTGCAAGTTCAGCGAAGGAATCACGCAAAACATAACTTGAGAAAAAGCAGAGCATTCCCAGCGTTGCACAGACCAAAGAAGCGCCGACCAGATAGCGTGCTTCCCACTTATCTAAATCCGCATGAGACAGGCTGCCAAGCTTGGCCTGATCAAATTTATGCATGTCATAGAGGCGACCAAGCGCCACAACTGTAAAAATGCTGGCAAATCCCAAAAAGCGCCAGTCAGCTGTTTTTACATAGATGACGACACACGCCACAACATGGGCGAGCAAACCAAACCATAATGTCGTGCGATTGCCGTAAAGCGCACGCAGAAATGATAGCCGCACATCGGCAGGTATCTCAGGTTGAAGGCTTCGCCACATCTCTTTGATTGTACCCCTTTCATAGGGGGAATATGCCACCAATCACTTAAAAATACCTTTCGCAAAACTAAACCACAAGCTGTTATTACAACCACCATAAGATGTAATCAGATTATTATTAAGCAAATAACGATCAGCACAACCTGGAAGCAATAATACAACTCTAAGATCTCAGAGCGCAGCTTTCAGTTTATTTACAACGCGCCAAAACCTATGCACTGACGAGACTTTAGCGACTATTATAAAGTCAAAACCCACCGTAACGACACATCACGACTGAGTAACAATGCCATTCCAGGCGCTTCTTTTAGTGAAAAACCCAGTTCAAAGATTAAACTGCGGGGAAACCACCGGCAGATCACCATTTATCACTGAATGGCAGCACGGATCGTCAAATATGATGACCGCCATCAACAGTAATCACAGACCCGGTCATGTAACGGCTGGCATCCGACGCCAGCATCAGGACAATGCCGTCAAGATCCTGCATTTCCCCAAGGCGCCGCATTGGATTGCGCCCTTTGAAATATTGACCGGCAGGACCAGAAAGCTGACTTTCATTGATTCGCGTCGGAAACCATCCCGGAGCAATGGCATTGACACGAATATCATGCGACGCCCATTCGAGTGCCAAAGCCCGGGTCATTTGTGTCACACAGGCCTTGGACATGGCATAGGCAGCAGTGCCCTTCTGCGGTCGTTCAGCGAGAATACTGGTCGTGTTGACGATCACTCCGCTCTGGCTTCGACCGATCATCCGGCGCGCTATTTCCTGCGCAGTAAAAAAAGAACCCCCAACATTCACGTCGAAGATATGCTCAAGCATGTCGCGAGTTGTATCGAGAGCGCGCGCTACATGGGCAACACCAGCATTGTTAAACAAGACGTTGATCGGACCCAGACGCTCCTCCGCGTCATCGAATGCGGTTTTGATTTCATCGGGATTGGTCACATCTGCCATGAGTTCCAGCACTTCTCCTCCCGAGGGACAGAATGTGGCACCTTCGTGGCTGCGTGATATCGAGATAACACGCGCTCCATGGCGTGCCAGCACGCGCACCATATGCAAACCCAAACCGGAAGACCCTCCGGTCACGGCAATCACCTTGCCTGCGACAGAGAAAATCTGATCGTCAGCCATTTATCCCCCCGACTGCCAATTTCCTTTGTATATCTAGTGCAACATCACGTTTATGTGAACCCAACGGCCAAAATATCACCAGATCAATCGAGTGAGCAGAAGATGCCAACATGTTGCGAGGCTGCGATCAGCTTGGTGATTGCGCGGAACCACGCACCGCTCTACAAACAGCGAAGGAACGCCATTCGCCGGATTTCAATCGATCATGCCAAAATCTATACGCCCACTCATCGCCGTGCCTACAGACGTGAAGCCTTTTGAAAACTACACGTGGCACGCAGCACCAGCACAATATCTCGCAGCCGCAATTGATGTCGCAGAGGTCACGCCTCTTCTCGTGCCAAGCTTTGGCGAGAAAATGGATACCGATACGATATTGGACGGTGTGGATGGTCTCCTCGTTACCGGCTCAAAGTCGAACGTCAATCCGGAACTTTATGGTGTAGAGCCGAGTGCGGCCTTCGAGCCATATGATAATGCACGCGATGCTACATCCTTGCCGTTGCTCCGTGCAGCGATTGAAAAAGGCGTCCCAGTCTTGGCGATCTGCCGTGGCCTGCAGGAATTAAATGTCGCTTTGGGCGGCACACTGGCCACCGAAATCCAGGAGCTCGAAGGACGGATGGATCATCGCGCACCGGTATCGGATAGTCAGGCCGAACGTTTTGCTATCCAGCATCCGGTAAAGATCGCGCCAAACTCCTGCCTCGCAGAAATTCTGAAATCCGACACTGTGGAAGTCAACTCTGTCCATCGTCAGGCGATTGATCAATTGGCTCCAGCGCTCGAAATCGAAGCGACTGCCGAAGACGGTACGATCGAAGCCGTATCCGTGAAAAACGCTAAAGGCTTTATCGTAGGTGTACAGTGGCACCCGGAATATTGGGTGAAGACTGATGGCCCGTCGCAGAAAATCTTCAAAGCCTTTGGCGAAGCCGTGCGCCAACACAAGGCGCAGCGCACAGCCTGAAATCAGAGCGCCAGTTTCAACGAATGAAGCTGACGCTTTATCTTACTTTTTCTTGACGTGAATGGTTTCCGGCACAGGCGTTAGTGCTTCGCCCTTGTCGAACCATGAAATCAGATTGTCGATGACAAGGTCAGCCATGCCCTGACGGGTTTTCTCGGATGCCGAACCAATATGCGGAAGCAATACCGTATTGGGCGCATCAAGCAGCGCCTGTGGCACATTCGGCTCATCGACAAAGACGTCAAGTCCCGCGGCGGCAATCGTGCCATTGGTCAAAGCCGCTGCAAGCGCATCTTCATCAACAACCGAACCGCGACCGATATTGATCAAAACGCCTTCCGAACCGAGCGCTTTCAGCACGTCCGCATTGATTGCCTTGGCGGTCTCAGCACCACCCGGCGCTACCAGAATGAGCGTATCGACCGCTTGGGCCAGCTCAAGCAGGCTTGGATAATAATCATAAGTCACGTCATCGGCTTGGCGACGGTTGTGATAGGCAATCGGCAGACCAAAAGCTTCAACGCGGTGTGCAACAGCCTTGCCGATGCGCCCAAGACCAAAAATGCCGACCTTGCGGCCCCGCAGAGACAGCTTGGAAAGCGGGTAGCGGCCTTCCTTCACCCAGTTTCCTGCACGGAGAAACTCTTGCGATTTTGACAACTCGCGGACAGTATCGATCAACAGACCAATCGTCGTGTCGGCAACTTCTTCGGTCAACACATCAGGCGTGTTCGTGACCATGACATTCCTGGTCGCGGCATGTTTCGCATCGACTGCGTCATAACCGACGCCAAAATTGCCGATGATCTCGAGATTTGGCAGCGCATCGATCAACGCGGCATTGACCGTCGACATGCTTGCAACGCCTGTCACGTCTCCTGCCCAGCCTGCCTCCACCAAGGCAGCGTCACCCTTAGGAATGCGTTTGACCTTGAACTCACCCGAAAGCCTCTGCACGGCATAGTCGTTGAAATTACCGAGCACCAGAATGGTCGCTTCACGTTGGGTCATGGCAGCTTCCTTATGTTCAAGCAGAATTCATCGGACCAGAGAACCCGGTCCGGTTATCAAGGATAATCAAGCGTGTTTGGGCTTGGAAGTCGATTGCCGGATGTGTAGTTCCGGTTTGATGAGTTCCTGGTTTGACGAAACCTCAACCCCGTTCAGCTGATCAAGAAGTGCACGCGCAGCCCGGCGGCCGACTTCGCGTTGGCCGTTCCAGACTGTCGTGAGCGCAGGCGTTGCAATTGCCGCTTCTTCGAGATCGTCATAACCGGTGACAGAAATATCTTCACCCGGCACGAGGCCTGCACGTGAAATACCGTTCATCAGACCGATGGCAGTCAGATCGTTCCAGCAGACGGCGGCAGTCGGCTTGTCTTTCAATGCCAGAAATTGCGGCGCAACTTCAAAGCCGCCCTGCTTGGTACGCGGACCTGAAATGCGCCATTCCGGGTTCACCAGAAGTCCGGCCTTATCCATAGCCTGCACATAACCACGATAACGATCGCGACCTGTCGAAGTCTGATCCGTACCACCAATCATGGCAATCCGTGTGTGGCCCAGCGAAATAAGATGATTGGTCGCAAGCCCGATCCCATAGGCATCGTCGCCACGGAAAACGGGCGCATGAACGCCTTCGACGCTACGTGCAATCAACACAACCGGCAGACCATTATCTTCAGCAAGCTGAATGTCTTCCGCCGGCGTGCCAATGGCTGGCGACATGATCACGCCATCCGCACCAAGCTGCAGCAGCGTATCCATAAAGGTGCGCTGCTTTTCCAGCTGATCGTAATGGTTGGACAGAATGAAGGTCTGACGCGAACGATCAAGCTCCGTTTCAATCGACCGCAAAATCTCGGCAAAGAAAGGATTCATGATGTCATGCACAACAACGCCTACGATCCCGGAACGGGATGTACGCAGGCTCGCAGCTCTTCGGTTATAAATATAACCGATGGTGCGGGCATGCTCCTTGATCTTTTCGCGTGTCTGATCGGCGACAAGTGGACTGTCGCGCAATGCCAGCGAAACGGTGGCCGTCGAAACACCAAGCGCGTCTGCGATGGTCGAAAGCTTGATTTTCTGAGCCAAGTCGCCTCCCCGAAATGGTCTTGCCACAGTCGAAACAGGATGGCATCGGCCGGACAATCAGAGGAGCGGCCATCCCATCTTGCAGATGGTTATGCCATTGCAATCATTGAATTGAAAGTTTTTTCAGTGCGTCTTAGCGACCATGCACCTATTCCACATCATCGTCATCAACAACTTCCTTGTCCAACTCATCGATAAGACGTGCCGCACCACGCGCCGCAAGATTACTTTCCATGCGTCCGAGCATCTTCAGGAAGGCCTTGCGCTCCTTCTTGTCGAGGCCTTTCAACATGTCCTTTTCCGTCTTGCGAATGGACTTTTCGATGACCTTGATTGCTTCGATCCCCTGCGGCGTCAGATAGACATGTGACTGACGCTGATCCGTTTCCGAGGCTCGCTTGACGACAAAGCCCTGACCTTGCAGGCGCGTGATGGTTTTGGTGATAGTCGGAGGGCGAACACCCAGCCGCTGGGCCAAAACACCCGGAGGCAGACCATCTTCTGAGGCGAGCTGCAGCATAACCGCATCCTGACCAGCATAAAGTCCAAGCTCCAGAAGACGTGTTGCCAACACAGTGCGTGTCAGACGCGCCACAGATTGCAGCCGGTACAGCATCACCGCCTTATTGTCCTTACTCATCGCCACCTCGCCCTTGTTGCGACTTTAGCCCTCGCTGCGACTTTAGATTGTCGCTGGATCGACATTGTCACACATATTTATAAAGTAAAATATTGTCCGACTTATGAAATAACAAACATGCATCCAGTAAATATGACTGTAGTTATCAATTTGTTGAAAATCGTATGATGCCAGAATGGCTGCACACTCTTGTGCAACCTGCAATTTCGACTGTCTGCATCGATGAAACTCTTCTCGGCTTAACAATGCGTGAGCTTCGCTTGCGGTTGCAGCTCACTGGCGTTAGGCTTCGATTTTAGATGAAATAGAATGAGGGAAACATGACAAACCTGCGCGACCAGAACAGTGACATGATCGTCGTCCTGCCACTTGGCGCTCACGAACAACATGGCCCCCACTTGCCATTTGAAACAGATACCATCATCGCGGAAGGCATTGTGGCGCGTGTCAACGAAGCCCTGCCAGCCGATCTCAATGTCAATTTTCTGCCAGCCCAGCCTATCGGTTATTCTATCGAGCACATGGATACCGAGGGCACACAGAGTCTCGCATTTTCAGAAGCCGTCAATCAGTGGATCGGCATGGGTGAGAACCTTCATGCAGGCGGTATCCGCAAGCTGGTGATGCTCAATGCCCACGGCGGCAACGCACCGCTGATGACCATTGTCGCGACCGAACTGCGCACACGGCTCGACATGCTGGCTGTGGCCACAAGCTGGACCCGGTTCGGCCTGCCGGAAGGGCTGATTGGGCCTGAGGATAAGGCGCTCGATATTCATGGCGGATTTATTGAAACATCAGTGATGCTGGCGCTGCGCCCTGATCTCGTCGATATGACGAAGGCAGCACACTTCTCCAATGCACAGTCTGACTTTGCAAAACAATTCAAACACTTGCGCGCCTATGGCCCCCATGCGTTCGGCTGGAAGATGCATGATCTGAATGCAGAAGGCGTTGCGGGTAATGCGAGTGCTGCAACTGCTGAGGCTGGTGAGAAAATTCTCGCGCATGCTGTTGCAGGCTTTATTGAACTTCTCCATGACGTGGATCAGTTTGACCTTGCACGCTTTGCGGCCAGGCAATTGGCGAGAACGTGATTGGAGCCAATGTAATAATATAGCATTGCATATAGCATTCACGGGCACCTTCCCTTATATGAATTACCCGATCTGAAGCCTTGATGGCGCATGTTTGTGCGCGCACCGAAAGGCAGCAACTTCAAGAGGCATGAACAATGAGCCAGGCTGAAGCCCAAACTGAGGACAAGTCGACCAACGACGCTGGCACAGAAGCGGCCCGCATTCCCGTTACCGTTCTGACCGGATACTTAGGCTCGGGTAAAACGACGCTTCTCAACCGCATCCTCACCGAAAATCACGGCAAGCGTTACGCAGTTATCGTCAACGAGTTCGGCGAGATCGGTATCGACAACGATCTAATCGTCGAATCGGATGAAGAAATCTACGAAATGAACAATGGCTGCATCTGCTGCACCGTGCGCGGAGATTTGATCCGTGTGGTGCAGGGCCTGATGCGCCGTCCGGGCCGCTTCGACGCCATCATCGTTGAAACCACTGGGCTTGCCGATCCTGTTCCAGTGGCACAGACATTCTTCATGGACGACGATGTGCGCGCCAAGACCGGCCTTGATGCGGTTGTCGCACTCGTTGATGCCAAGCACTTGCCGCTGCGCCTCAAAGACAGCCGCGAAGCTGAAGACCAGATCGCGTTTGCCGACGTGGTTCTGATCAACAAAACCGATCTCGTGACACCGGAAGAACTGGCCGTGATTGAAGCAACTGTGCGCGCTATCAATCCACACGCCATCATTCACCGTACTGAACGCGCTTCGATTCCGCTTGAGCGCGTCCTTGATCGCGGTGCTTTCGACTTGAAGCGCGCGCTTGAGAATGATCCTCACTTCCTCGATCACGATCATCCGGATCACGTTTGCGGACCTGACTGTGATCATGATCACGGGCACGATCACCATGGTCATGATCATCATCACCACCATGATCATGACCACACCTGCGGTCCAGATTGCAACCATGACCATGGGCACGATCACGCGCACGGGCACGACCACCACCATCATGCATCACCGATCCATGATGTGACGGTGACATCCGTTTCGCTTCGTGCTGGTGAAATTGATCCGGCGAAATTCTTTCCATGGATACAGAATATCACCCAGACACAGGGTCCGAACATTCTGCGTCTCAAGGGCATCATCGCGTTCAAGGACGATCCGGACCGCTACGTGGTTCAGGGCGTTCATATGATCATCGAGGGCGACCACCAGCGCGCATGGAAGCCGGAAGAAAAGCATGAAAGCCGTCTTGTCTTCATCGGACGAGAGCTTAATGCAGCCGAACTTAAAGCCGGCTTTGAAAACTGCCAATCCTAGAGCATAATTCCTTAAACTTGGATCAGTTTAAGGTAAAATTATGCTCTGATTTTAAAGGGTTAGAGCGACCTTTGGGCGTCCAATAGGACGCCCGGCGCTCTAGTAAACTTGCCAAAGTAAAATTGGACGCTGATGCCTACAGTTGCCCCGCTCGACCTTGATGGTCATTGTCTCTATGCCCGCTTCATCGGCGGCGTTCCCTTCTTTGCTCTGGCCGATGGAACCATCCATCGGCTGGACAACGGCCACCAGACCAGCACAGCTCATGACGGACTGCTCAGTGCAACGTTGTCTTTTGACGGCAAAGCATTGATAACCGGCGGTGAAGACGGCCGCGTTTGCCAAACTGCTTCCGACGGAACAGTTACCGAGCTGGCCAAAGTCCCACGCAAATGGATGACTGCGGTCGCAAGCGGCCCCGGCGGAACCGTTGGGTTTGCCTCCGGGCGCACCGCGTGGGTTCGCACGTCCAATGGTAAAGTGCAGGTGTTTCCACAGGAACGCAGTGTCGAAGGTGTAGCCTTTGCCCCCAAAGGGCAGCGTTTAGCGATAGCCCGCTACAACGGCGCAACCCTGATCTGGACCGGCACCGAAGCAAAGCCTGTGGAACTTGAGTGGAAAGGCGCACATATCGGCGTCATTTTCTCCCCTGACGGTCGCTTCCTGATCACGTCGATGCAGGAAAATGCGTTGCATGGCTGGCGTCTGGAAGACACCAAGCACATGCGCATGACGGGCTATCCGGCAAAGGTCAAGGATTGGTCCTGGAGCGTTAAAGCCAAGTGGCTGGCGACCTCCGGTGCCCCGGCTGCAATCGTCTGGCCATTTGCTGGCAAGGATGGCCCTATGGGCAAAGCGCCGCTCGAATTGGGGCTTCGTGCAGACAGTATGGTAACATCCGTTGCCTGCCATCCGGTCGAGGACATCACTGCTATTGGCTACAATGACGGCATGGTTCTTCTTGTGCGCTTCTCGGACCAGAAGGAAGTTCTTCTGCGGCGTCCGGGCAAAGGTGCTATTTCCAGCATGGGCTGGGACGATCAGGGTAGCCGTCTGGCCTTTGGTTCTGAAACAGGTGACTGCGGCGTCATCGACATGACAACAGCCTGATAAGTTTGAACGAACTAAAACGAAAGGCCCCGGTTGGGGCCTTTTCATTTAAACTATTTCGCTTTCATCGTGACAGTTGGCCCACCGTCTGGCCCAAGCGATGCAACCCATTGGCTAATCGCAGCAGCGTCTTTTTCACCGAGCATATGATCAGCCTCAATTGTGCGGGCATCGACCTTCGCACCACCAGAACGCAGCAGGGCCGACAAAGCTGGCGCAAAAGGCGAATAAAGCTTGTCTTCCTGACCCGTAATCGTCAACACGCGGGCTTTGCCAAGATTGGCAACCGACACATTGTCCAGCACCGGCATGGAGCGCATCAGAACCGCACGCTTCACCAGATCGGGGTGCAACATCATGGTTGCGGCCAGCAAATTAGCGCCGTTTGAGTAACCGACAAAGGTCGCGTGTGAAAGGTCGAGGTCCTTCTCTTCAGCCAGGCGCGTCAGCGATGTGACAAACGCATTGGCCTCAAGCTTCACGTCCTTCTGGTCGAACTTAACCGGGGTAATACGCTTGTACCAGCGCGTGCCACCATCCTGCATTACACGGCCACGAATACCCAACAGCGTTGCACGTGGCCATATTTTGGACGCGAGCGGCACGAGGCTTGCTTCATTGCCGCCGGAACCATGCAAAAGAACAATCAGCTCGCTGGAAGCGTTTTCAGGCGTGTAGAAGCGATAAATGAACCGCTTGCTGCGCGAAAAATTCTGTTCGGGAGTTGTTTCTGCGTCCATCTTCTTGTCGCGCATCGTTACGCCCTCACCAAGCTGGGGAGTGCCTGTTTCATTTTTCATTGAGGCAGAGAGGCCGTTCAAGGCCATGCCCTGAGCCTTGCTCATCACCTTTACCGGCGCGGGCTGGCCTTCCGCAAATGCGGTGCCTGTTGTTGCTGCGAGCGCCATCATAATGGCAGCTATAAACGTCTTCTTTACCATAAACCCAACTTGCCACTGATATGTTAACGAAGGTTTTAAGGCAGCTCCACCCGGGTTCTCTAGGACCCCTGCCGGCTCGATGAATGTAAGGCTCTTAACAGCAGAGTTTTAGCGAGAATGTGGCAGAGCGCACGAAAAATTACGCTATGTTACAATTCTGTTACAGCACCTCAAATCCATCAACAAAGCGTGAGCCACAATAGGGCGGCAAAATGTTCACGATTTTGACGCCTTTGAACGGAGAAATAGGCTATGATTGCGACGAACGGATTTCAAAACGATGACCAACGTTAAATTTAGCCGCTTCTCGCCTGCCCGACTGACGGATGATCAGGTAACACCGCACGCGTTCTATCTCCGGCGTCGCGAATTTATGGTCGGACTTGGCGCTCTGGCGGCAACCGGAATGGCCTCTGGCGCTTTCGCAGACCCGCTCAAGGCTAAAGCCTCATCCTATAAGGTCGATGAAAAGCTGACGCCCAAAGAGGCCGTCACCACCTACAATAATTTCTACGAATTCGGCACCGACAAGAGCGATCCGGCTGCCAATTCGGGCGATTTCAAACCTTTGCCATGGCGCCTGACAGTCGACGGTCTTGTGAAGCAGCCGAAGGAATTCGACATTCAGGATCTGATAGCCAAAATGCCGCTCGAAGAACGCATCTACCGGATGCGTTGCGTAGAGGCATGGTCGATGGTCATACCGTGGATCGGCTTTCCGCTGGCAAGCCTGCTTTCTCAGGTCGAACCACTTGGCTCCGCCAAATATATCGCCTTTACTGGCGTTGTCCGTCCCGAAGAAATGCCGGGACAAAAGGGACTGTTTCAGGTTCTCGACTGGCCTTACATCGAAGGCCTACGCCTAGACGAAGCCATGCACCCGCTGACGATCCTGTCGGTTGGCCTTTATGGTGAAACGCTTCCCAACGCCAATGGCGCACCCATCCGGCTTGTTGTTCCATGGAAATATGGCTTCAAGGGCATCAAATCGATCACCAAAATCAGCTTCGTCGAGAAACAACCGCCAACATCATGGCAGCAGCAAGCTGCCAATGAATATGGCTTCTATGCGAATGTGAACCCGGCAGTCGATCATCCGCGCTGGAGTCAGGCCACTGAGCGCAGGATCGGTGAAGGCAGCTTCTTCGGTTCGAGCCGCCGCCCTACCCTGCCTTTCAACGGTTATGCAGAGGAAGTAGCATCGCTCTATACTGGAATGGACCTGCAGAAGAATTACTGACATGGCCATCGCCAAAACCAACTCTGTGCGGGTTAATGAATTGAAGGTCTGGGGACTTTATGTCCTCGGCTTGCTTCCCGCTTTGTGGGCCTTTTATCTCGGGGCAACAGACCAGCTCGGTGCAGATCCTGTCAAAAGCTTTGAACACACGCTCGGCCTTTGGGCTCTGCGCTTCCTTATCCTGACATTGCTCGTAACACCGATCCGCGATGTCACTGGCATCAGCCTGCTGCGTTATCGACGCGCGCTTGGCCTTCTCGCATTCTATTATGTGTTGATGCATTTTACTGTTTATATGGTGCTGGATCAGGCACTTAGCATTTCGGCTGTCGTTGCAGATATCGTCCGCAGACCCTTCATCACCATAGGCATGATCAGTCTGGCGCTTCTGGTGCCTTTGGCGCTTACTTCCAACAATTGGTCCATTCGCAAACTCGGTCGACGCTGGGTCACGCTGCACAAGCTTGTCTATGTCGCCATTGCTGGTGGTGCGATACACTTTCTAATGTCTGTTAAAAGCTGGCCCGCTGAACCAATAATCTATGCAGCGATTGTAACGGCACTGCTTTTATGGCGCGTTGGACGCCCGTTTGCCAAAGGAAGCAAGCAAGTAAGACGCCCGCGTGACGCTGCTGTAATACTCAAGAAATAAGATACACACTTCTTCTTTTTATAAAGTCTAATCTATCAGATAAATCGCCTTTCCTGCAGGATAGGCGATGACATTCCAATGCAAATCATGTCAGTATCGCTGCAACTTCGGCAAATGAAGCGCCAGGCGAATACGGGATGTCCATGTCTTCTATATTGAAATCAAAAACCGTCCGTATCATAGGCAAACTGGTCTTCATCTTATTCGTTATCATCTTTGCAATCTGGGCCAGTTTCGCGATGTGGTTCCAGCTGCCCTTCGGCAATGCCGTGCGCGGCTCAATTATCGCAGCCTGGCTCTTCATCGCAGTTTGGGTCATCGCGGGGGAGCGCCAGTTCTTTTGTCTGCGCAAGCGGCTTTTTTTCTGCCTGCTTGTGCTCGCCTTCCTTGGCTGGTGGGCAACCATCCGCCCTTCGCTCGATCGCATCTGGGCTCCCGAAGTCGCACGCACCGTCACGGGCAAGGTGGATGGCGATCAGATCACTCTTTTCAACGTCCGGGATTTCGACTGGCGAACGCCAGAGGACTTCACGCCAGTCTGGAAAGACGAAACTTACGACCTCAGCAAGATAAACTCAGTCGATGTCTATCTGTCCTATTGGACAGGACCGGCGATTGCCCACACGCTTCTGTCCTTCGGCTTTGAAGATGGGCGGCATGTCGTCTTTTCCGGTGAGATCCGCAAGGAACATCACGAGGTTTATTCCGCGATCGGCGGCTTCTTCCGTGAATTCGAGCTGGCCATGATTGCAGCTGAAGAAAGTGACATCGTTTTCCTGCGCACCAATGTGCGGAAAGAAGATGTCTATCGCTACCGCGTGAATCTGCCCCCGGCAGATGCCCGCGAATTGTTTCTCTCTTATGTGGAAATGGGAAACGAACTGGCGTCTACACCCAAGTTCTATAATACGCTGAGCGCCAATTGCACGACGATCATTTTCACAATGGCGCGTCTGCTCGACCCGACATTCCCCTTCGATTACCGTATTCTCTTGTCCGGCTACCTGCCGGGCTATCTCTATGACCATGGCTGGCTCGAAAACAATGGCACGCTTGAAGAGATAGAGAAGCGTGCATCTATCGATAAAAAGGCACAAGCAGGTGGACGAGAAGGTTATTCGGAGCGGATACGCCAATAAAAAACCCCGCTTGCACGGGGTTCATTAGAGCGCATCACAAAGATAATCACATGACCTGCTGATTAAATTGCAGCAGTGATAATGATCTCGACTTTGTAGTCAGGAGTTGCGAGTGCTGCTTCGCCGGTCGCGCGCGCTGGTGTGTTGGCCTTGTCGACCCAGCTGTCCCAGACTGCGTTCATTTCAGCGAAGTCCTTCATGTCTGCGAGCCAGATGATGGCCTGCAGGATCTTCGACTTGTCGGAGCCAGCGGCCGCGAGAAGACGATCAACTTCAACCAGAACAGCCTTGGTCTGATCGGTCACGCTTGTGCCCGGAGCACCGACCTGGCCAGCGAGATAAACGGTATTGCCGTGAACAACGGCCTGGCTCATACGTGGTCCGACTTCGATACGACGGATGCTCATGGTGAACTCCTCTCATGACTGCTGCGGAAATGGTCCCGCTTTTTGAAAATGTTGCGCATCCTTATTAAAGCCCCTGCCCGCTTTGGCAATGCCTGATCGCAGTTTGAAGCACACAATTCCATCGAAAATGCCCGCAACATCCCTCACACTCGCCTACAATAAAGTGCAGTGCTATGATCACCCTGAATGGGATGGAGCCACCATGACCAAAGACAATGCAGTGAATGTAGATGACGACAAAGAACCCTCACAATTGATCGATGCGCGGATCAGGGAACTTGCAGACTGGCGTGGCGAAACGCTTGCCAAGGTCAGAACCATTATCAGACAGGCCGATCCGGAGATCATTGAAGAGTGGAAGTGGCGCGGTGTGCCGGTCTGGTCGCACACGGGTATTATCTGTACGGGCGAGACTTATAAAAGCGTCGTAAAGCTGACCTTTACCAAAGGTGCATCCCTTGCGGACCCGTCTGCTCTCTTCAACTCAAGCCTCGAAGGCAATGTGAGACGAGCAATCGATATCCACGAAGGCGAAGCCATCAATGAAGATGCATTGCAAGTGCTCGTCCGCGCAGCCATTGTACTCAACAAAGCGAAACCACCCCGCCGTTAGTCATAATTGGCTTGATCACATGTTTGCGTGGAATGCCCTTGTGGGAATTGACTCTTGATGCCCCTGCTCTTATAAGCCGCACCACGTTCGCCCGCACGGGTCAACGGATAGTTTGTGCTGTCCGATCCGCGAGGGAATGAACTAGCTCCTGTTCAAAGACAGAACCAAGAAGGGCCGCACACCGCGGTATTAAATAAATGAAGCGCACTTTCCAGCCATCCAATCTCGTCCGCAAGCGTCGTCACGGTTTCCGTGCGCGCATGGCAACTGCCGGCGGCCGCAAGGTTCTTGCCGCTCGCCGTTCGCGCGGCCGCAAGCGGCTTTCCGCTTAATCTTTCCCCGCGCGACCAGCGCGGTGAACAAAGATATGAAAAAGCAGAAACAAATACTCCGCCTTCGCAAGAGAGCGGAGTTTTTGTCTGTAAGGAATGGTGAAAAACGGCGTGGTCCACTGTTTCTTCTGGAAGTCCGGAAACGTTCTGAAGAAGAATCTGAAGCTGCCAAAATCGGCGAAAAACCCCGCGCAGGCTTCACTGTCACCAAGAAAAACGGCAATGCAGTGATACGAAATCGTATCCGACGCAGGTTGCGAGAAGCGGTTCGTTGTCACGTGGGGCGTGACATGGCGGCTTCGACAGACTATGTGATCGTAGCACGCGAGCAGGCACTCACTGCGCCCTTTTCGCAACTGACCGCAGAACTCTCCAAACGCTTAAAAGCTACGGATGGGCGGCGGGACGAAAAGAAACGCCGAACGGAAAGACCGGAATCAGGACCCGTCAATGGAAAATAATCGTAATTTCTTCATCACCATTGCCCTGTCCATCCTCGTATTAACGCTGTGGCAAGTATTCTATCTGGGGCCGAAAACGGAAGCCCAGCGGGAGCAGACACGCATTGAGGAGCAGCAGCGCCAGACCCAGCAAGCCACACAGAGTGGTGCTCAGGGTGACACCCCACAGATGCCCGGCACGTCCGGCGCGATCCCCGGCCACAGCGATGGCGTAGCCGCAGGCGGTACACTGACCCGCGAAGCTGCTGCAGCGCAGTCGCAGCGCGTTGAAATCGACACAGCCTCGCTGCGCGGTTCTATCAACCTGACCGGTGCACGTCTCGATGATCTCTATCTCAAGAAGTATCACGAGACCGTTGACGACAAGTCCCCTGAAATCGAACTGCTCGCACCATCGGGTCTCAAGCAGGGTTATTTCGTTGAACTCGGTTTCACCGGCAACGAAGCAACCGGCGAAGTTCCCGGTCCGAACACTGTCTGGACCGTTGAAGGCAACAACAAGCTGACGGCATCGACGCCTGTTACGCTGACCTTCACCAACGACAAAGACATCACATTCAAGCGCGTCATCTCGGTTGACGATGCTTACATGTTCGAAGTTGACGACACGGTCACCAACAACACCGGCGCCCCGATCTCGCTTGCTTCTTATGGCCGCGTAACGCGTTTCAACCAGCCTGAGCATGCAAGCGCTACCTATGTTCTCCATGAAGGCCTTATCGGCGTCATGGGTCAGGACGGCCTTCAGGAAATCAAGTATTCCAAGGTCGAAGACGACAAGGATATTTCATTCAAGGACGTGACTGGCGGCTGGGTCGGCATCACCGACAAGTATTGGGCCGCAACGCTCGTACCTCCGCAGAACGAAAAGTTCACAGCACGCTTCTCGCACTTCACCGATAACACTCCGCGCTACCAGTCGGATTTCCTCAGCGCACCGATCACAGTTGCCGCTGGTGAAGCCAGCACCATCAAGAACCACGTTTTTGCTGGCGCCAAGGTCGTTTCGGACATCAAGAACTACGAAGAAAAGCTCGGCATCAAGCAGTTTGAACTGCTGATCGACTGGGGCTGGTTCTACTTCATTACCAAGCCGATGTTCTATCTCATCGACTGGATCTACAAGTTCTCCGGCAATTTCGGCGTCGCCATTCTGGTTGTCACCGTTCTGCTCAAGGCCCTGTTCTTCCCGCTCGCCAACAAGTCGTACAAGTCGATGGCGCGTATGAAGCTGGTGCAGCCGAAGATGACTGAAATCCGCGAGAAATATGCGGATGACAAGATGAAGCAGCAGCAGGAAATGATGCAGCTCTACAAGCAGGAAAAGATCAATCCGCTTGCAGGTTGCTGGCCAGTGCTGGTTCAGATTCCGGTGTTCTTCGCGCTCTATAAGGTTCTGTACGTCACCATCGAAATGCGCCATGCGCCATTCTTTGGTTGGATTCAGGATCTTGCAGCACCCGATCCAACATCGATCTTCAACCTGTTCGGCCTTCTGCCATTCGCAGTTCCGGCGTTCCTGATGATCGGCGTTTGGCCGCTGATTATGGGCATCACCATGTTCCTGCAGATGCGCATGAACCCGACGCCTCCGGATCCAACACAGGCGATGATCTTCACCTGGATGCCGATCATCTTCACCTTCATGCTGGCATCGTTCCCAGCAGGTCTCGTGATTTACTGGGCATGGAACAACACGCTTTCGATTACCCAGCAGGGCATCATCATGAAGCGTCAGGGTGTTAAAATCGAACTTTTTGACAACCTGAAAGACCTCTTCAAGCGAAAGCCGAAAGAGGCGAAGAAGTAAAACGACAAAAAGCCCCGCACTCGCGGGGCTTTTTTTGTGCTGGTTGATCCAGAGCGGTTGACAATGCGGCGCGTAACATTGATGCGTGTATTCTTTAGAGTACACCATCAGGAAGACCACATTGAGCGATCAGGACAAAAAGCAGGCAGCAGCCCAGTTAGCAGCAGATGCGACCCGCGCAGCACACGCAGCTTTGGTCGAAGAAGGGCGCCTGCTCTTCAAGAAATCGTGGATCTTCATCCGTGGCGTGCCTTCGATGAAATTTCTGCCACTGGAAGGTCCGGTTGAAATTGCTTTTGCCGGGCGGTCAAATGTCGGCAAATCTTCGCTCATCAATGCGATTGTCGGCAAAAAAGCACTCGCCCGTACATCGAACACGCCGGGCCGTACACAGGAACTGAACTATTTCGTTCCCGATGGTTATTCGGGTGAGAATGGTGACCTTCCGCCATTGGCACTGGTTGATATGCCGGGCTACGGCTTTGCTGAAGCACCAAAAGCCCATGTCGATGCGTGGACGCGTCTCGTCTTCGATTATCTGCGCGGCCGCACGACACTAAAGCGCGTCTATCTGCTGATCGACTCCCGCCATGGCATCAAGAAGAACGATGCGGAAGTGCTTGACCTGCTCGACAAGGCAGCGGTTTCTTATCAGATCGTGCTGACCAAGATCGATAAGATCAAGGCCGCGGGCATTCCTCGTCTGTTGGAAGAAACCCATGCGCTTACCAAAAAGCGTGCGGCCTGCTTCCCCGGTATCATCACGACCTCATCGGAAAAAGGCCTCGGCCTTGATGAGTTGCGTGCAGCGATTGCGCTGGTGGCCAAGGAATAGACTAGCTCGGACAGCTTGCCGACTGATTGTTTAGTCCCTGCTTGAGCTGTTCAAACCGCGTGGTGGTTTTTGCGCCATCGCGCGTGATACGCAGAACATACATGCTGTCAAAGTCTTCGCCCGGCCACTTTGGCACGAGAGCCTTATCGATACCGCTGTCCTTCACGATATTTCTGGCAAGCTTTACAAGCTGCTTGTGCTCCCAGCTGACCAGCACAGTGGCGTTCCGGTAGTCGGGCTGCGCGAGGGTCGCTTGCAGCTCCTCAATGTCCTTGAAGCCGAAGCGCGTATCGACGGGCATTCCAAACTTGATGGCCGTCGGCTCAACCGTGGCAAGCGGACGATTATAGGAATAGATCGCGCCCTTATCTTCCTTCAACTGCGCCGGGTTGGGCGCAAAAATGAAATCCGGTTTGCCGAATTTTTGCTCAATCACCGCAGGCAGTTTCAGCGCACGGTTCAGGCCCTGGCAATTGAGTTGCCCCAAACCCTGCTCCGGCTTTTCGCCATGTCGCAACATGATAATGGTTTCAGTCGTCGAGGCTGCCTGCGACACACCTATGCCTGCCAGAAAAATCAAAGCCGTGAAAACTGTCCGCCGCATTGAACCACTCCATTCGAGAGCATGTGTTATGCGCAATCTTCTCGCGCACTCATAGGATTTTAATTAGGCGATCTTTGGCAACGCGTTCAAATATTCGCGAACAAACAATGGAAAACCGTTTTACAGAACAGTGCATATTGCTTAGAAAAGCCTGCCTCTCTTGCCCTGTCGCCAGCCATGGAGCCCGCGATGACGACTCTTGAAAATCCTGAAATGCAAGCGCAACTCCTGTCCGCAGCTCTGCCGTACATGCAGCGCTACGAAAACAAGAATGTCGTGGTGAAATATGGCGGTCACGCCATGGGTAACCCGGAACTGGGCAAGGCCTTTGCCCGAGATATCGCGCTTCTGAAGCAGTCAGGCATCAATCCGATTGTCGTTCATGGCGGTGGGCCACAGATTCAGGCAATGCTGACGAAGCTCGGCATCGAATCGCGCTTTGAAGGCGGTCTTCGTGTCACCGACGAGAAGACGGTTGAAGTGGTGGAAATGGTTCTCGCCGGTTCCATCAACAAGGAAATCGTCGCCCTTATCAATGCCGAAGGCGAATGGGCCATCGGTCTCTGCGGCAAAGACGGTAACATGGTTTTCGCGCGCAAGGCGCACAAGACGGTTGTCGATCCGGATTCCAACATCGAAAAAGTGCTTGATCTTGGCTTCGTTGGTGAACCAGCAGAAGTTGACCGCACGCTTCTCGATCTTCTGGCCCGCTCGGAAATGATCCCGGTTATAGCACCCGTTGCACCCGGTCGCGACGGTCACACCTACAATATCAACGCCGACACCTTTGCAGGCGCTATCGCTGGCGCGCTAGCTGCAACGCGTCTTCTGTTCCTCACCGACGTCCCGGGCGTTCTCGACAAGGACAAGAAGCTCATCAAGGAGCTTTCGGTTGCGGATGCACAGGCGCTGATCAAGGACGGCACGATTTCCGGCGGCATGATCCCGAAGGTCGAAACCTGCATCGATGCGATCCGTCGCGGTGTTGAGGGCGTTGTTATTCTTAACGGCAAGACACCGCATTCCGTACTGCTTGAGCTTTTCACCGAACACGGTGCCGGCACACTCATTGTGCCATAATAGAAAAATGCACGCTTATCGTGCCATAATCAGTTAGCCGCCTTCGGGCGGCTTTTTCTTGGTCCGCCTTCGTGACATAAAGACTTATGACCAATCAACCTGATGCTCCGGCCTTTGCCCACGTTACCGACTGGGTATTCGACCTCGACAATACGCTCTACCCGCACGCAGCCGATCTGTTTTCCCAGATTGATGTGCGCATAACGAATTATGTCGAGAACCTTCTGAAGCTGCCGCGTGACGAAGCGCGCAAAATTCAGAAGCAGTTTTATCTGGAATATGGCACCACGCTGAAAGGCCTGATGGAATGCCATGAGATTGACCCTGATGACTTTCTCAGACAAGTCCACGATATCGACTATTCATGGCTGAAGCCCGATCCGGCCCTCGGGACCGCCATTCGCGCCCTGCCCGGTCGCCGTTTCATCTTCACCAATGGTGATCGTGGCCATGCGGAACGTGCAGCAAAGCAGCTCGGCATTCTCGATGATTTCGACGATATATTTGACATCGTTGCAGCGGGCCTGACGCCAAAGCCGGAGCGCATCACTTACGACCGTTTTCTTGGCGCATTCGGTGTGGACGCACAAAAAGCCGTCATGTTTGAAGATCTGGCGCGCAATCTCGTCGTGCCGAAGACATTGGGCATGAAAACCGTGCTGGTGGTTCCGAGCAATTTTGAGCCAACATTCTCGGAGATTTGGGAAAGTGACCCGGAATTCACCGATCAGGTGGATTATGTGACCGATAATCTGACCCAGTTTCTGGAAACCATAATTGCAGACCGATAGGCAGTTCACCGGCCTTGAAAAGCACATCGATAAGGCGGCTCACCGCCTTCTCGACAGCTTGCCCCGGCATCGCATCAGCGATGCGCTGATTGAGTTTCTCGTTTTCGGATTGAAACAGGCATGGGCCTGCCTGTTCGGCGGCGCGATGCTGGCCCTTATCATCCTCACACGCTGGTTCTGGCCAGAAGGTGGAATTGCCGGTGGTGCAGGATATATCACCCGCTACGATTTCCTGTTTCTCTCCGCTGTTGTGATCCAGCTTGGAATGCTTGTCTTCAAGCTGGAAGCCTGGGAAGAAGCCAAGGTCATCGTCATTTTCCATATTGTCGGAACGGCAATGGAAGTGTTCAAAACCCATGCCGGATCATGGATCTATCCGGAGGAAAACTTCTTCCGGATCGGTGGTGTGCCACTGTTTTCAGGCTTCATGTATGCGGCTGTCGGCTCCTATATGGCGCGTATCAACCGCATCTTCGATATCAGGCTCAACCACTATCCGCCGCTCTGGACGACGATTGTGCTGGCGGCTGCGATCTATATCAATTTCTTCGCCCATCACTTTATCTGGGATATGCGTTGGGTGCTGTTTGCCGCGACCTTCGCGCTCTACTGGCGCACGACCATGCATTATCGCGTGTTTCGCTTCAGGCATAAAATGCCGCTGCTGGTCGCGTTCCTGCTCACATCGCTGTTCATCTGGGTCGCCGAAAACATCGGAACCTGGTCGAAAGCCTGGCTCTATCCCAATCAGCGGAATGGCTGGGAGCTGGTCTCAATGAGCAAGCTCGGCTCATGGTACCTGCTGATGATTATTTCCGTTGTGCTGGTGACACTCGTTCATCGACCTAGACCTTACGAAGACGATGGGTATGCACCCGCCCGTAAAGCAGGAACTATTTCTGAATAGAAACTGCAACGATCATCGTGAGGCCCCATATCGTAATAGCGAAGAAAATTGCTAAGACTATAAATAAGAGCGTCAACAATAATGTTCCTACTATCCCTAAATTGCGGCCTTTCTCTGTAACACCATCAATGAGATCTTGGAGTATCCAAGAAAATAACGCGGTAGCTCCAACAATTGAAACCGAGCCCGCAAAAATGAGTGCTAGCAAATTACCGGTCGCCTCATAGGCCCCAAAACCCAAAGCAGCCACGCCAAACCATCGCCAGACGTTCCACATTTCATTTGTAAAGGCCCGAATAGAACCAAATGCAGAATGGATCAATCGCCAGTAATTTTCACTAGTCACACATAAAACCTATTTCGAAGAAAAATTTAAAAAATCCATCGTGAGCATACCAAACTTATGGAGCTCACGATGGTTTACTTCTGATCAAAGCTTATAGAAGTTCTTGATCTCGTCCCATGCTTCATCGGCTGTTTCGACAAAGGTCAGCAGCTCGATATCGGCAGGCGAAATCGTGCCTTGCTCTGCCAGAAACTCGATATTGATCGCCTTGCTCCAGAACTCTTTGCCAAACAGGATCAGTGGCATACGCTCCATGCGATCAGTCTGGATCAGCGTCATGGCTTCAAACAGCTCGTCCATCGTGCCAAAACCGCCGGGGAATACGCAGACAGCTTTTGCACGCATCAGAAAGTGCATCTTGCGCAGCGCAAAGTAGTGGAAGTTGAAGCAAAGTTCCGGCGTTACATAGGCGTTCGGTGCCTGCTCATGCGGCAGAACGATGTTGAGACCGATGGTCGGCGCACCAACATCCGCCGCCCCACGATTACCAGCTTCCATCACACCCGGGCCGCCACCCGTAACCACGATGAACTCGCGATAGTAGGTGGTCGCAGAATATTCAGAGCAGATACGGGCAAACTTGCGCGCTTCTTCATAATAGCGCGAATTGGCCTCCAGATTTTTCTTCTGCACATCATTCTTCGCAGCCCAGGCTTCGCCGCCCGGCTCTGGAATACGTGCACCACCGAACAGAACGACCGTAGATTTAATGCCACGATCCGCAAGGATCAGTTCGGGTTTAAGAAGCTCAAGCTGAAGCCGGATTGGACGCACATCACGTCGCGTCATGAAGTCATCATCCATGAAGGCGAGCCTATAGGCCTCAGCCTCAGTCTGAGGCGTCTTTGGCACCGTACGTGCCTGTTTAACGGCTTCCTCAGAATTGGGGAAAGGCGTCCAGCCAGTCTTCTCCATCGGGTTCATGCTTGCCTGCTCCTTCAATTTCAATGCGTATCGATATTTTAGCATCCATTCTGGCGCTAAATTCTTAATCTGGCACAATTGCGGTCAGCTATTTCGCACAATAACGCGATTGACCCATATGATACCTTCGCTTAATCACATCTGTGACAACTGCCGATCGAAAAGGCGGCAGCCGTTTATCCTGCCATTTTATGGAGACCGCCATATGACCAAGCCAGATTTCGCCTCACTTGAGAAGGTCATCAAAAAGGCTTTTGACGAACGCGATGGCATCAACACGGCAACCCGCGGCGAAGTTCGCGATGCTGTTGAACAATCGCTTCTTTTGCTTGATCGCGGTGAAGCGCGTGTGGCAGAAAAACAGGCGGACGGCAACTGGCAGGTCAATCAGTGGCTCAAGAAAGCCGTCCTGCTTTCCTTCCGCCTCAACCCGATGGAAGTCATCAAAGGCGGCCCCGGTCAGTCTTCCTGGTGGGATAAGGTTCCATCAAAGTTTGACGGCTGGACAGCCAATGAGTTTGAAAAGGCCGGTTTCCGCGCCGTTCCAAATTCGGTTGTGCGCCATTCGGCTTATATCGCACCAAACGCTATCCTGATGCCGTCTTTCGTCAATCTCGGCGCTTATGTCGATGAAGGCACGATGGTCGACACATGGGCAACTGTCGGCTCCTGCGCACAGATCGGCAAGAACGTGCATCTTTCAGGTGGCGTCGGTATTGGTGGTGTTCTGGAGCCAATGCAGGCTGGACCAACCATCATCGAAGACAACTGCTTCATCGGTGCTCGTTCTGAAGTCGTCGAAGGCTGTATCGTTCGCGAAGGTGCTGTGCTTGGCATGGGCGTATTCATCGGTAAGTCGACCAAGATTGTTGATCGTGCAACAGGCGAAATATTCTACGGCGAAGTGCCGCCTTACTCGGTTGTTGTCGCTGGCACCATGCCGGGCAAGAATGTTCCGGGCGAAAACTGGGGCCCAAGCCTCTATTGCGCCGTGATCGTCAAGCGCGTCGATGAAAAGACCCGCTCAAAGACTTCGATCAACGAATTGCTGCGCGACTGATTTGTCAGCATAATCAAACAAAAAGGCGAAGCTCGAGAGCTTCGCCTTTTTTTATTTCACTGCCAGAATGATTAGTTCTGGTAGCTCGAAGGCGATGCATCACCGAAGCGGTGTGCAGAACCGTCGCTATAGGTCTGGTTCTGGATCGATGCAGGAGCCGTGTAGTCA
>RCUT01000190.1_pt1 | contig 34272 bp, 36 predicted proteins | sample 2166171 | NCBI WGS metagenome assembly RCUT01 (sample SAMN09932757, study PRJNA488358) | compost metagenome | isolation source: compost soil in 4-hydroxybenzoic | place: Germany: Experimental Botanical Garden | reverse complement strand
GTTTACCCGCCACTTATTGCGGCATCACGATCTGCAGCTTCACATCCGTTTCCCGCGCCTCCACCGCACGGTCAAAACCGGCGATGCTGTCTTCGAAGGGAATTGTCGCGGAAATCAGTGGCTTAAGGTCGACTTTGCCGGATGCGATGAGGGCGACGGCCCGATCATAGACATTGGCGTAACGGAAAACCGTCTCCACCCGAAGCTCCTTGGCCTGCAGGCCGACAATATCGACCGGAACCGGATCGACCGGCATGCCGACAAGCACGATCGCGCCGCCGGGCCGCGCCAGCTTCGCCATGCCGAGCACGGCGGGTGCAGCCCCCGAGCATTCGAAGACGACATCGCAGCCCCAGCCATCTGTGGCGGCTGCCACGGCCTCGGCAAGATTGCGCTCGCGAATGTTGACGGTCTCGATACCGTCATAAGATGCGATAATATCGAGCTTCGGCTGGGCGAGATCGGCAACGATGACCTTCGCGCAACCGCCGGCAAGAGCCGCCAGCGCCACCATCATGCCGATCGGACCAGCACCCGTGACAACGGCGATATCACCGGGCTGGATGCGGGCTCTGAGTGCCGCCTGCATGCCGATGGCGAAGGGCTCGACCATGGCGCCTTCGGCGAAGGACACATTATCCGGCAGCTTGTAGGTGAAAGCGGCGGGGTGGATGACCTCCGGCGTCAGGCAGCCATGGATCGGCGGCGTCGCCCAGAAGCGAACGGCCGGATCGACGTTATAGATACCGAGCTTCGAGGCGCGCGACGTGGGGTCAGGAATACCCGGCTCCATGCAGACGCGGTCTCCAGCCTTCAGATGGCTCACCTCGGCACCGGTTTCGATCACGGTTCCCGATGCCTCATGGCCCAGCACCATCGGCGCGTTGACGACAAAATGGCCGATCTTGCCATGGGTATAATAATGGACGTCGGAGCCGCAGATGCCGACCGTATGGGTGCGGATGCGCACATCCTTCGGTCCGAGTTCACCGGGCCCGAATTCGTTGGGAATGTCAAAATCCCTGAGCGAGAGTTTGCCTTTTTCTTCCAGCACCAGTGCTTTCATCTCATCCTCCATGGTTTGCGATACGCCTGGCAGCGAATTCACTGGGCATCGGACCGAAAAGTGTATTGCGGTTTTCAGAAAATCCGATGCTCAAGCAAAAACTTGGAACGGCGGGACCGATTCCGCTTTGTCTCCCGCCATTCCAAGCGTGATGGCGTGCAATTTCGGCAAAAGTAAACAGAAATCGGCCGGATCGGCCGGTTTTTCTTTGCGAAGGAAAAACTGTATCGAGGCGCCTGCAATTTCTCATCACTGGCGCGAGGTCACGGCCTTTCAGCAGAGGGACACAGGGCATGATTCGTCTGCCATTGCCGGAACCTTATTGTCCCCACAAGACCGGCGTACCAAGCCTTGCTAGAGTTTCTCGCCCGGCAGCAGGCTCGCCTGCTTCACCCAGTCGGCAAACTGCGCTTCATCGAAAATACCCTCGTGGATATCGAGGTAGCGAACCTTCGGATGTTTCGACGTGCCGGGCGGCAAAGGCTGCAAGGATGCGCCGTTAAGGAAGGTGACTTTGATATATCTGGTAAAGCAGTGGAGACTGAGGAACCAGATGTCATCCTCCATGCCGTAAAGGGGCGAGTTCCACTTCACCGCCTTGCGCACACCGGGCACCAGGCTTTCAACCAGCGTGTCGATCCGCGCGCCGACCGGGCTTTTCCAGCCCGGCATGGCGGCAATATAGGCCTGCACGGGGGCATCGCCATACCCCTTGGCAATCTGTGGATTGCCGCCCGAAAGGAGCTTCGGTGCGGCGGCGGACGGCTCGGTGTCCACGATTTTTGCAGCTTTATCCGACTTCTTTTCGGCCATGCCGGTCTCCTCCCAGTATCATGCGGCCTCCTGACATTTTCCCGAGCCGCGGTACAAGGCTGCCATAAAAAGCGACCACAGTAAAAAAACTATATTTTATGCACAGCCCTTGCTTCGCCCCCGGCGATGCATATCCGGGGGGAGTATCTGCGGAAAAACCCTCTATTTCCGCATAGCGACTGAAGCGCAGACACGACGGTACCGACCCGCCATGGCTGGCAGGCCAATTCCAGCCACAATGCGACGACAGTGCCCTATCGCGGCTTCAGGCGCGCAAGGCGGCTGCGGGAGACTGGCGATAGGCAAGGAGGGCCGGTATCGCGGCAAGAACGGCGGTAAAGCCCAGCAGGAAGAGCGCAAGACGCAGATCCTCGCCGGTGAAGCCGACGGGCAGGATCACGCCGCTTCTTGCGGTAAAAAGCTGCGCGCCGATATGGGCTGCACCCAACCCAACCAGAAAACCGATGCCGACACCAAGCGCCACCAGAAAGAAAAGCTCCAGCCAGACGATCGCGAAAACCGAGCCACGGGGCGCCCCGAATGCCCGCAATGCGCCGATCTGCCGACGCCGTTGCCCGATATGGATCACCGTGACCAGCATCAGCGCCGCCGCCACCAGCCCTTGCGAGCCGGCCGCGACCGCGCTCAGCACCATCTTGGCGTCTCCAAGCGTGGCATAAAGACCGGTCAGCACTTCTCCCGGGAAAACACCAAGCGTATTGCCGCTGCGATATTCCTGTCGCAGGCGATAGGCATCGGCAATCGTCTTCGGCTTGACGAGAATGGCCGGCAGACCGGGTAAGCCTTCACCAAAAGTCTCCACGATCGGCGCATCGGGATCGATGCCGCCATGATGATCGGCCTCGGCATGGCCCGAAGAAGCATTGGAGGCAGGCACCTCATTTTGTCCCTGCTGCGCCCCGGTCTGGACAACGGCATGGTCGTGGCCCGCCTCCCCTTCGGAGTGCGTGTCGCCATCCTCGTGATGCTCCCCATCTTCATGGGCATGATCGTGGGCGTGATCGCGACCATCCGCCTGATGACCGCCGCCATCCGCATCCGCATGGTTTACACCTTCCGCCTCACCGTGATCATGACCATGGTCCTGGCCGAGACCATGGACGTGCCATACGGCCTGTATCGGCACGAGAATGGCACGATCCCAGGGGGTGCCGGTCGGCTGCAGCCTGCCGACAACCGTATAGGCTATTTCGGTGTGCGTATGACCGCCGGTTTCGGCGGTGCCATGCATCGGCTTGATCTCGGCGCCAAGGGACAGATTGACGGCGGCACCGAGGACGGCTTCGCCTTCCAGCGCGAACATCCTGCCCTCGGTAAAACCGGGTGTCGTGTTGCCGACAAGGCTCGTCGTCGTGCCGACGATGGGATAGCCGGAAAAGGAATCGCCGAAACCGACCGGCGCTGCCCAGGCAACGCGCGGATCAGCGGCAAGTCTGGTGAGGACAGCGCCATCCACAAGCGGCAGGGGTGCCGCCTGCAGGAAGATGGAAGAAAGGACCAGCTGGGTTTCACTGCCGGCCGCACCGACAACGAGATCGAATTTATCGGCAGCGCGGGCGCTGCCGAGACGCAGCGACCGTTCCTGCAGCGTAACCGCCACGCCGAGCGCAGTGGCCAGCGCAACCAGCAGAACCACGACGGCCCCGCCCAGCCACAGGCGACGCAGGTCGGCAAGGATGAAACCGATCATGCCGCAATCTCCTTCCGCTCGGTATCGGCGACGATACGGCCGCCGCTGAGGGTGAGCCGCCGGTCGAGGCGATCGATAAGATGCTGGTCATGGCTGGCGACGATAAGCGTGCTGCCGGTGCTGGCCGCAACGGAAAGCAGGAGATCACCGACAGCCTCGCCGCTTTCGAGATCGAGGCTTGCGGTCGGTTCGTCGGCAATGATAACGCCGGGACTGCGCAGCAGCGCACGGGCGATAGCGACACGCTGCATTTCACCGCGCGACATGGTCTCAACGTGCTGCCCCGGGCGTTTGAGGCCGACAGTCGCAAACAGGGATTCCGCGCGCTTCATGAGGTCCGCATTTGCCGCACGCGACAGGCGGGCGGGCAGCAGGATATTATCCAGCGCGGACAAGCCGGGAAAAAGATGAAACTCCTGCATGACGAGGCCGATATTGGCGGCCCGCCAGCGGTCGCGACGGCCCTCGGGCAAATCCGCAATGTTCTCTTCCCCCCAGACAACGCGGCCGGCCTGAACACGCTCAAGGCCGGCGATGATGTTGATCAGGGTGCTTTTGCCCGAGCCGGAACCACCCGTCAGCGCAACGCGGCTACCGGCAGCGATTTCCAGACCGTCGAGAACGAGAACCGGCGCTGACAAACCGGGAAAGGATACGGCAAGATCATCTATCTTCAGGGACAGCATGGTCTCAAACCGTCGCGTATTCTGCCTGGCGGATGCGCAGCAGGCTGACGAAGCCGGTATCCGGATCGGTCCAGGAACCCGTTTCCAGCGTGCCGCGCACTTCGATTGTCTGGCTCGGCTGGGTAAAAGTCTGTTTTTCGCCGAGATAAACGACGACGATGTTGTCCGGCCAATCTGCATCCGTGGAGCAGAAGGGGCAGATCGACATGGGGATTTCGGTCAGCACGAAAAACTGCGCTTCGGCCTTCAGCGGCGGCGCCATGAAACCACGCATGGCGATCTCCTTGCCGTTCAACTGCTTGACCTTTTCGGAAAACTCCAGTCCGAGGACGCTGACCTTGCCATAGAGTTCGTCGAAGGTGATGTCGCTGTTCGCCTGCGCGCGCGTGCCGGCGGCCAGCAGCGGCAGACCGGCAATGAGACCCAGGGTCTGGCGACGGCTGAACCACGCCTGATCAGGCTTGCCCATGACCATTCTCCTTTTTGAAAGACCTCACATCGTCAGCCATGGCCGGCAATGCGAGGCCGAAAACCGGCAGGGACACACCGCAACGGTGCGCCCCTGCCCCGTTCAGTTATTAGTTGGTCTGCTTTGCGCCGAGCGCGAGGGCTTCTGCGAGACCCTTATAGACATCGCTCTGTTCCATGTAGCCGCGGAAACCTTCGGCGCCCGGACCTTCAGCCTGCAGCACGACATCATCGACCGCATGGACGCCACTGTCCGAACTCTTCGGAATGATACCGGTGACGAGAACGGCACCGGGAACATCCTTGTACTGTTCGTTGGCGATATATTCCTTCTTTTCGTTCTGGATGGCCGGTGCGAAGGGGCCGTCGAGCTTCGGACGGAAGGTTTCGTAGTGATCCGGGCCGTTATTGGCGTTCAGGAACAGGCGACGCGAGACATCGACCCTGTCCGGATAGCCATCGCCGTCCTTGTCTTCATAGTTCGGGAAGCCGGCTTCGGCATAGGTGCCGACCTTTTCGCGCATGTCCGTGCCGGGCTTGTCGTCATCAACGGTGCCGATGATGGAAACACCATGGGTATGGTCACCGGTGACGATGATCAGCGTATCGGGATTCTTGGCCGCAAATTCGCGGGCAACGCCGATGGCCTTGTCGAATTCGATCGTGTCGACCACGGCGCGGTCCCAGTCGAGCGGGTGGGACATCTTGTCGACGTTGGCCGCTTCGACCATCAAGAAGAAACCGTCCGGGTTCTTCGACAGGCTGTCGAGCGCAACCTTGGTCATTTCGACGAGACCCGGCTGATCCGGGAACTTGCCCGTGGTGCCCTTCTTCAGGAACTCGCGGTCCAGCGTGGTGTCCATGTTGCCGGTGTGGAACAGGCCGAGGATCTTGCCGGTATTGGTGCCGGCAGCCGTTGCGAGTTCAGCCTTGCTGGTCGCCAGCGTATAGCCTGCTTCCTTGAACAGGGCGATATAGTCCTTGTCGTCCTTGCGCTTGGAACCGGCGGTGGACTGCGGCAGGAAATAAGCGGAACCGCCGCCGAGAAGCACATCCGGCTTCACGTCGAACAGCATGCCATTGATTTCAGCCTTGTCGCCACGCTTGCGGGTGTGGGCAACGACGGCAGCCGGTGTCGCATCCTGCACTTCGGCGGTGGAGATGATGCCGATCGACTTCTTGGTCTGACGGCGCAGGGCTTCGGCAAGCGTTTCCACCTTGGGATCGTCCAGCGAGGCCGGGGTACGGTCGGCATAAACGCCGATGGCGTTCACGGCGGTCTTGTGACCGGTCATGTAGGCCGACATGGTGTTGGCGCTGTCGGTGGCGACGGCATCGGTGGCGGACGTGCCGATAAAGGCGACCGGCGGCACATCGTCCATGTTGAGACGGCCATTGGCCTTGCCCTGTGTCATGCCCTTGGACATGATGCGGGCAGCCGTGCGATGGGCAACCGACAGACCGTCGGCGATCAGGAAGATGACATTCTTGGCCTTCGCCTGGTCAGGCGTGCCATAGACGGTCCAGGTCACGCTCCTGGTTTCGGAACCGGCCGAAACTTCAACCTTGTAGTCACCGGCATCGGCAAGCGAAACGCCACGCAGGATGACGGCCGAGCCAAGAACCTTGTCCTTGTTCTTTTCTTCGGCAACGAACTCGGCATCCTTGCCGAGCAGAGCCTTGTAATCCTGGCCGTTGACGGTGATCTTGACGTCTTCCGGCTTTACGACAGTGTCGAATTCAGCCTTGAAATCAAACGGTGAGCCGGTCAGGATCGTAGCACGATCAAGCGGATAGACCTCGGCAGCCTGAGCGGCGCCGGCAAGAACGGTCGTAGCGACCAAAGCAGCAACAATTTTGCGCATATTCCCCTCGCAAGACATGTGAAAACCACAGCCTCTCCTAGACCCGCCACATGACAGTTGCATGACTTGCAGACGACCATATCCTGAAAGCGGGCAGCAACGGGAACCCGCCATGGCGCATGCGAGACGCCGATCCCCACCGGCCGAAATATGCCGGCGTCAGCGAAACCGGGTCAGCCTTTCTTGATGCGCAACCCTTCCAGCAAGGTGCGGAAACTCCCGACGGCCCGTTTCGAGGTCATCTCGGGGTCGTCGGAATTCGCGATCCACTGGGCGGCGCTGCTGCTCGCCGCGTTGATGAAACGGGCGCATGCTTCCGGATCGATATCGGCGATCGTGCCTTCCTGCCTGAGCGCCTCAAGGCTTCGCGCAACGGCCGAGATGCAGCCATTGGCATTCGGCCAGCGGGAGGGATCGCCGAGCACCGCCGGTCCGTCGCGGAACATGATCCGCTGGATTTCCGGCTCGAGAGCCATGCGGACATAACCGACATTTTCATCAACGAAACCGTCCCACCGGGTTGCGGCCCTTGAGGAAATCTCACAAAGTCTTTTCGTCATCTCCGCGTCGATTTCGGCCACGACCGCCAGCAGCAGGCCCTTTTTATCACCAAAATGGTGATAGAGCGCACCACGGGTCAGCCCCGCCTCGGCCGTAAAATCGTCCATCGACGCTTCGGCATAACCGATGCTGCCAAATGCCTTGCGGCCGGCGGCCAGAAGCTTCGCCCGTGTCTCGGCGATCATTTCACTGCGGGGTTTGCGCATTTTTTCTCCGTAGTCCACATACGTTGCGTATATTAGTTGACATACGCCACGTATGCAATTATCTCATTCACATACGCCACGTATGTGTGTGGTGGATACTCCCTGAACAAGGTGCATCCCGATGTCCAATCCATACAGAGAAATTTTCAGCGCTCCAGGCGCGAAAGGCTTTTCCGCCGCGGGCTTCTTCGCCCGCCTGCCGATTGCGATGGCGCCGATCGGCATCGTTGCCATGCTTTCCCAGCCCCATGGCGAATATTGGCTTGCCGGTGCCGTCTCGGCGACTTTCGCGCTGACCAACGCCGCCGCCGCACCCCAGATTTCCCGTCTGGTGGATCGCAGGGGCCAGAGCAAGGTGCTCATCCCGGCCACCATCATATCGGTCGTCGCCTTTATGGTTTTGATCATGGCCACGAACCAGAAATGGCCGGTCTGGACCCTGTTCCTCTCGGCCTTCCTTGCCGCCGCCATGCCGAGCATTCCCGCCATGATGCGCGCACGCTGGACGGAAATCTTCCGTGACCGGCCCGAGCTGAATACGGCTTTTGCCTTTGAATCGGCTGCGGACGAGCTTGTTTACATCGCCGGCGCCTCGCTTTCCGTCGGCCTCGCGGTCTCCCTCTTTCCGGAAGCCGGCATGATGATCAGCACGGCCTCGCTCGCGCTCGGCACCTTTGCCTTCCTGCTGCAACGGTCGACCGAACCCAAGGTACGCCCGGTTGAAAGCGGCCGGCGGCAGCATTCGGCGATCCGGCTGCGGCCGGTCCAGATCATCACGCTCGCCCTGATCTTCGTAGGCTCGACCTTCGCCACGGCCGAGGTCAGCGCCGTCGCGATCACCAAAGAACTCGGTCAGCCGGAGGCCGCCAGCCTCGTCATCGGTGTCTATGCCATCGGCTCCTTCGTCGTCGGCCTGCTTCTCGGCGCAATCAACCCGAAAATGCCGCTGCAGCGGCAATTGCTGATCGCCGTCAGCGTCCTTGCCCTTACCGCTCTGCCGCTCCTCTTTGCCACCACAACGGTTGCCCTGCTCGCCTTCGCCGTTTTCCTCAGCGGCATTGCGATCTCTCCCATCTTCATCACCGCTTTCGGCCTCATCGAGCGGCGTGTGCCGGAATCGATGCTGACGGAAGGTGTGACCTGGGTGATGACCGGCATCGGTATCGGCATGGCGCTGGGTGCCTTCGTCTCCGGCTGGGTGATCGACAATTTCGGTCCCACCAACGGCTTCTGGATGTCCGTCGCCGCAAGCCTTTCGACGGTAGCCATCATCGGTTTCGGCCAACGCAGCCTTTCTGGAGAGCAGAGACTTTCCGGCACAAAATCCGTGGCGCAGCCCGCCGAATAATACCCATCGGAGCCAGCCCTGTCGCCACATCCCGCGATCGGGTTGGCCCCGTTTCATCTTCACGGGTTGAGATCGCGTGCCGCCGCAGCCTTGCCAAGCAGCGGCGGCATCAACGCCAAATCGGCCGTCGCGGATCGCAAACCGCACGCTGACAGCCCCCCCGGACCCGCAGATATCAGGGCGGGCGACCACCTCGGGTCAGGGATCATGAGCGGTGAGCCGGGCGTGATTGAAATGCCGAAAATGGTCCGACAGACGGGGCGTTTTCCGGCGGAAGTCCGTGTCCCGTTCTCCAGACACGGGAAATACGTCCCTTCGATCCGCAATGGCCTTCGCAGTCGATAAAGGAGGTTGCACAAAGCCGGATTGACCGTTTTTAATGGCAAGGCAGCCACGGACGGGGAGGAAAATGATGGACGGACTAAACCGCTGGCGTCACATGACAAGTGCGCCTAAAAACGGCAATCGGATTCTTGTAACCATCCGCTCGTCAGAGCAGGGGCCAGCCGAAGTGGACCTTGCATACTGGTCGAAGGGCGATCAATTCGGTCCGGAAGGCTGGCGCGCCTCGGATTCCTCTCCTGGTCGGATTGTTGAATATACCGAAGCGGAATTGAAGTGTTGGATGCCGGTACCTTCGGCCAATGACAATGGCCTCTCAATGCCCTTTCCCTGGGAGGGAGAGGATGAACGCGAACTCGACGGCTCAGGAATATGACCGGCACACGGTCATACTCCGAACCTTCCGTCGACTAGATCGCCGCCATTCCATGGTCAAGCCGGGCAGGCCGCGCAAATCCTTGCGCTGAGCGGCCGGCGCGGCCCGATCAATCAGGACATGCCGGCGCGGCGATCCACCGCTGCGGCGTCGGTCTTGCGCGACCGTTTATCTGCAGCCGGTCAATTGTCGATGGGAAAGGCGAAGCCGGCCTTCACGCGATCCATGACAACCATCGTCTTGAACCCCTTGATATCGTGATTTTCGTAAAAGAACCTGCGGGTAAAGGCCTCATAGTCCTCCATGTCCTTTGCCGTGATGACCAGGATGAAGTCGGCGTCGCCCGTCACGTAATAACCGATCATGACTTCCCGCGTCGCGCGGATGGCTGCCTTGAAACGATCGACGATGTCCGCCCGCTCACGTTCCAGCGATACGAGAACGATCATTGTGATGCCGCGCCCGACGGCTTTGGGCGAGATGATCGCGACATCCGCTTCGATGACCCCTTCCTCACGCAACCGCTTCAGGCGGCGCTGACATGCCGTCGGCGACAGATTGACGATCTGCGCCAGTTCCTCTGACGTCAGGCGGTTGTTCTTTTGCACGGCGTCAAGCAACGCCCTGTCGGCTCGATCAATGCTGGTCATGCGGAATTCCTGCGTCATTGGGGAAAATTAAGCATTTATCCTGCACCGGAAGGAAAATAAACGCCGCCGATCGATCATGCCGCGCCGCTAAGCTCCTGGCAAATAAAAAGGGAGCCTGCTCATGAAAGGTATCGCCAGCGCGGCGCTGAAAAACCTGCATCGACCCGATCTGATCGAGCATCGTGCCTTTCTGGACGGGGCATGGGTGGCGCACGACAATTGGCTGAGTGTTATCGATCCGGCAACGGGTGAACATCTCGTCGATGTAACATCCTGCCCGCTTGACGATGTTGACGTCGCAATTGGTGCCGCCGGCAGAGCCTTTCTCGACTGGCGGGAGAGGCTGCCCGTCGAACGTGGCGATATTCTCCGCGCCTGGAGCAGACTGATGCGCGAAAACGCGCGGGATCTCGCCACGATCATCACTGCCGAACAGGGCAAACCATTCGCTGAATCGCTCGGCGAGGTTTCCTACGGCGCCAATTTTCTCGACTGGTTCGCAAGCGAGGGCGAACGATCCTACGGGGAGACTATTCCGAGCCATTTGAAGGGCGGCAGCCTGTCCGTACAAATGCAGCCGATTGGCGTGACCGTCGCAATCACCCCCTGGAACTTCCCTTCCGCCATGATAACCCGCAAGGCAGGCGCAGCTCTTGCCGCGGGCTGCACCATGATCGTCAAGCCGGCGCCGGAAACACCGCTCTCGGCGCTGGCTCTGGCAAAACTTGCGGATGAGGCGGGTATGCCGGCCGGTGTCCTGCAGGTTTTGCCCGGCGAAGCCGCACCCCTTGCACGCCGCCTTCTGGAACACACCGATATCCGCGCATTTTCCTTCACCGGCTCCACCGAAGTCGGACGAATCCTGCTCACGCAATCGGCTGCCACCATCAAAAAGGCATCACTGGAGCTTGGCGGCCACGCACCCTTTATTGTGTTTGAGGATACCGATCTATCTCAAGCCGTGAAGGGCTGCCTCAGCGCCAAATTCGCCACATCCGGACAAGATTGCCTTGCGGCAAACCGCATCTACGTTCAACGCGCGCTTTACGAACGGTTCATCGATCGGTTCGCAGACGCGGCCTCCGAACTCACCGTTGGCCACGGCCTCGAGCCCGGCACCGACATCGGACCCATGACGCGCCCGTCGGTTTCCGAAAAGTGCCGTCAGCAGATTGCACAAGCCCTCTCCTCCGGCGCGCGTCTTGTCTGCGGCGGGCAGGACAGCCCGCTAGGGGGGAATTTCGTAACGCCGACTGTGCTGGCCGATGTGACCGACGACATGCTGATTGCCCGCGAGGAAACCTTCGGACCGGTGGCCGCCATCCTTCCTTTTGATGACGAACAGGACGTGATCCGCCGCGCCAATGCGACCGAGATGGGGCTCGCAGCCTATGTCTACACCAACGATCTCGGCCGGGCGATGCGCCTCACCAACCGGCTGGAATACGGCATGGTGGCTGTCAACACACCCAAATTCACCGGTGCGCCCATTCCATTCGGCGGCTGGAAACAATCAGGTCTTGGCCGGGAGGGTTCGCGCCACGGCCTCATGGAATATCTCGAACCCAAATATGTCTGCTTCGGCAATCTGGCTGCCTGAAAGGAACTCGATTATGACCATCGACATCAAAAAAATCGCGGAAATGGATCGAAACGCCGTTCTGCATCCCTTCACCCAGCTGAAGGATTTCGCCAGCGGCAAACTTGGTGAACCGACCATCGTTGAAACCGGCAAGGGCATCCGCATTCAGGACGCCCACGGCAAGCAGCTGATCGATGGCTTTGCCGGACTTTATTGCGTCAATGTCGGTTATGGCCGCACCGAAGTGGCGGAGGCCATTTCCCGCCAAGCCTATAGGCTTGCCTATTACCACTCCTACGCCGCCCACACGACGGACGAACTGGCCATCCTCTCCGACCGGCTGGTGAAGATGGCGCCGGGCAAGATGAGCAAGGTCTTCTACGGCATGTCCGGCTCGGATGCCAACGAGACCCAGGCAAAGCTCGTCTGGTACTACAACAACCTGCGCGGCAAGCCGCAAAAGAAGAAAATCATTTCCCGCGAGCGGGGATATCACGGCTGCAGCGTGGTTTCCGGCTCGATGACCGGCATGAGTTTTTATCACGACCATATGGACCTGCCGCGCGCAGGTGTGCTGCACACCGGCGTTCCGCACCATTATTGGGGCGCGGAAGCCGGTGAAACCGAACTCGAATTCTCAAAACGGCGGGCCGATGAACTCGAAGCCCTCATCCTGCGCGAAGGTCCCGACACGATAGGCGCCTTCATTGCCGAACCGGTGCTCGGCACCGGCGGCATCACGCCTCCGCCGGAAGGTTACTGGCCGGCGATACAGGATGTTCTGAGGAAATACGATGTCCTGCTGATCGCCGACGAGGTCATCACCGGCTTTGGCCGCACCGGCTCCATGTTCGGTTCGCAGCACTACGGCATCGAGCCGGATCTGATTACCGTCGCCAAGGGCCTTACATCCGCATATTTCCCGCTCTCCGGCGCCATCGTCGGTGAGAAAGTCTACAAGGTGATGGAGGAAGGCGCCGATCGCGTCGGCGCCTTCTCCCACGGCTACACCTATTCCGGCCATCCGATCGGCGCGGCCGCCGCAAACGCCGTGCTCGACATCGTCGAAAAGGAAGACCTGCCGGGCAACGCACGGGCCGTCGGCAGCTATTTCCAGGAGCAGTTGAAGGCGAAGTTCGCGCAGCTTCCAATCGTCGGCGAAGTGCGCGGCGTGGGCCTGATGGGCGCGATCGAGTTCGTGGCGGACCGGGAAAAGAAAACACGTTTTGCCCCCCATCTCACGGTCGGCGCGCGCGTTTCAAAGGCGGCACGCAACGGCGGCCTTATCGCGCGCGCCATGCCGCATGGCGATATTCTGGGCTTTGCACCGCCACTCGTCACAACGAGGGCGGAGGTGGACGAGATCATCGCCATTGCCGAAGCCGCCGTTCGCAGCGTCATGGATGATCTGGTACGGGCCGGCGAGAAAATCTGAGACGATCCGCTCCGCAGCGGCTCCCGCCATCAATGCCTCTTTGAGCGGCACGCATACGACGATTGCGCTTATTCACAGTGCAATCGTCGCCGGTGATGCATAAGGCTTCATCTTTTCGAAGAACCATGCATAATGTCATGAAATTATGGTCGCCAAAAACGAGACAACTTCATGCGTCGTCAAGCCAATCCGCTCAGCCTCGATCCGGTTCCCGCATCGAAACCGGTGGCCTGGCGACCGACCCTGACCAAGCAGAAGGGCGAGACCAAACATTCCGCGCTCACGGAGCGCATCATCGCGGATATCGATGCCGGCGTCCTGAAGCCGATGGACCGCATGCCGACCCACCGCGATCTGGCGCGCGAGCTCGGCCTTTCCGTCCAGACCGTCAGCCTCTCCTACAAGGAGGCGGAACGGCTGGGTTATCTCAGCGGCGAAATCGGTCGCGGCACCTTCGTCAAGGCGCGGGTGACAGACCGCGCGGGCCGCATGATGCTGGATCACAGTCCGACAGAGGTGCTTGATCTCTCCATCATTCGCGGCGTTTATCTCGAGGAACATGAGACCGCCTCGCGCACTATCCTGCGCGAATTGGCGGATGGCGACAACTCAGGCTTCATGCGCCCCTGTCGGCCGGTCGCGGGCCTCGACAGCCATCGCGAGGCCGCCCGCATCTGGCTTGGCATGATGGGCGTGACCGCCGGGGCGGAACGTATCCTCGTCACCAACGGCGCGGCGCACGGCATTTTTCTCGCCCTGAGCTGCATCGTCCGCTCGAACGACGTGGTTCTCTGTGAAAACCTGACCGACCATGGCATCATCGGACTTTCGAATATTCTGGGCTTCAGCCTCAAGGGGCTGCCCACCGATGCCGAGGGTATTCTGCCCGATGCGCTGGAGGCAGCCTGCGCGGCGGGTGGTGTGCGCGCACTCGTCCTCATACCCACTCTCAACAATCCCACCGGCCATGTCGCGGGCGCGGAGCGCAGGCGTGAAATCGCCGCGATTGCGGAGCGACACGGTGTCTTCGTGATTGAAGACGAAGTTTATCGCCCGATGATCGAGGACGGCTTGCCGTCCATTACCGAAATGCTGCCCGATCTGGGCTTTTTCGTTACCAGCTTCACCAAGACGGTTCTGACCGGGCTGCGCGTCGGTTATCTCGTCGTGCCGCCAGCCTACTCCATCCGCGCCGCCTCGATCCTGCGCGTGTCGAGCTGGAGCGGAACTTATCTGACGGCCGAAATCGCCACCCGCTGGGTGGAGAATGGCACGGCGCGGCGGTTGCTGGATGTTCAGCGCGCCGAAGCGCGGGCAAGGCAAAGGATTGCGACTGATATACTCGGCGACCATATCGCCTCGACCCACCCCCTCTCCTTCTGTGCCTGGCTCAAGGTTCCGCCACGCTGGACGGAGGATGGTCTGGTCCGTTCCCTGACCAACCAGAACGTCGCGGTCACCCCGTCCGAGCCCTTCGTCGCCGGCCCCGGCCATGGCGGCGGCATCCGCATATGCCTCGGCGGGCGCCTCAATCATCCCAGTCTCGTCAAGGCGTTGACCACCGTGCGGCAGGCCTTCGAGCAACTGCCGCCGGTCTACGATATCGGTTCAATCGGCTGAGGCTATCTGCCGAAAATCATTGAATCATTACAATATAATAATTGACATGATTTTACTTCGCTCTCAACATGACAATCATGAAGAGCGAAAACCTGTCCATATCCGCCGACAAAAACCCGCTTCCGGTCTCGCTGGCCGCGATAGAGCGGGCGGCAGTGCGACTTGCCGGACAGGTGGAGCGCACCCCGCTGGTTCGCTCGAACGCTCTTTCCGAGCGCTGCGGCAATCCTGTTCATCTCAAACTTGAAACCCTTCAGCCCATCGGCGCCTTCAAGCTGCGCGGCGCGATGAACGCCATACTGTCACTTGACGAAGAGGCACGCAGACGTGGCCTCGTCACCGCTTCGACCGGCAATCATGGCCGGGCCGTGGCCTTTGCCGCAGCTAAACTCGGCATTCCCGCCACGATCTGCATGTCGGCGCTGGTGCCGGCAAACAAGGTCGAGGCTATCCGTGCGCTCGGTGCGGAAATCCGGATCGTCGGCAGATCGCAGGATGACGCACAGGAGGAAGTGGAACGCCTGACCAAAAGCCGTGGCCTGACCGCCATCCCGCCTTTCGATCATGCCGACGTCGTGGCCGGCCAGGGCACCATTGGCCTCGAAGTCGCCGAAGACATGCCTGAACTGGCAACAATTCTCGTTCCTCTATCGGGCGGTGGCCTTGCGGGCGGTATCGCCGTTGCGGTGAAGGCGTTGAAGCCAAGGGCACGGGTCATTGGCATTTCCATGGAGCGGGGTGCGGCCATGCATGCATCGATTAAAGCCGGCAAGCCCGTCTCGGTCCGGGAGGAAGAAACGCTGGCGGATTCGCTTGGCGGCGGAATTGGACTGGCGAACCGCGTGACATTCGCGCTTTGCCAGGCGCTTCTCGATGAGATCGTGCTGGTTTCCGAAGACGAGATCGCAGACGGCATCCGCCATGCGGCGCGCGAAGAAGGTTTGACGGTGGAAGGCGCGGGCGCCGTTGGCTTCGCCGCAATCCTCTCCGGCAAGATCACAATCAGCGGCCCGACCGCCCTCATCGTGTCGGGCGGAAATATCGATCCGGCGGTGCACAGAACGATCATCGACGGGGGAACCGCATGAGCCGCATCACCATCCTGACCGAAAAAGACCTGCGGGCTGTCGTGAAGCTCGACCTCTCTGCCGTCGACTGCGTGGAGCAGGCCTTTGCGGCACTCGCCACCGAGGCTGTCGCCATGCCACCGATACTGCGGCTCCATATCCCCGAGTTTCGCGGCGAAGTGGATGTGAAGACGGCTTATGTGCCGGGCTTTGACGGTTTCGCCATCAAGGTCAGCCCCGGCTTCTTCGACAATCCGAAACTTGGCCTGCCCAGCCTCAATGGCCTGATGATCCTCTTCAGCGCAAGGACCGGACTGGTGGAGGCCCTTCTCCTCGATAACGGCTATCTTACCGATGTGCGCACCGCCGCGGCCGGTGCTGTCGCGGCGCAGCATCTGGCCCGCAAGGACGCTTCCGTCGCCGCGATCTTCGGGGCGGGCATGCAGGCGCGTTTGCAGCTTGAAGCCTTGATGCTGGTGCGCCCGATCAGATCGGCGCGAATCTGGGCGCGGGACCACCAGAAGGCTGAAAGACTTGCGAACGATTTCGCCAGCGAACACGGCATCGAAGTCACCGCCATGGCCGATCCGCAGGCCGCCACGCGGGGCGCCGACGTCATCGTGACAACGACACCCGCCGAAGAGCCGATCCTCTTTGCCGACTGGCTGGAAGAAGGCCAACATCTGACAGCCATGGGATCGGATGCCGAACACAAGAATGAGATCGATCCAGCCGTATTCGCCAGAGCGCGCTATGTCGCGGACCGCATCTCGCAGACCCGTATTCTCGGTGAGTTGCATCACGCCATCGCCGCCGGGCGCGCCGCGCCGGATCAGCACTTCGCCGAACTTGGGGACGTCATTGCCGGCAAGGTACAGGGCCGCGTGTCGAGCAAGGACATCACCTTTGCCGATCTGACCGGCACCGGCGTGCAGGACACGGCCATCGCCAATCTCGCCTTTGCCCGCGCAAAGGAAGCCAAGAGCGGTCAAACCATCGAAAACAGCATAAAAATGGGAGACGCAGCGTGAGCGTAACGCTGAACTTTACGCGCGAGGAATATGCCGCGCGCCTGTCCAAAACCCGCAATGCCATGGAAAAGGCCGGGATCGATCTTCTGCTCGTCACCGACCCGTCCAACATGCATTGGCTGACCGGTTATGACGGCTGGTCCTTCTACGTCCACCAATGCGTGCTGGTGCCGCCGGAAGGCGAACCGATCTGGTACGGCCGCAAGCAGGATGCCAACGGCGCCAGGCGCACGGCCTATCTCGCCCATGACAATATCATCGGCTACCCGGATCACTACGTTCAATCCACCGAACGGCACCCGATGGATCTGTTGTCTCAAATCATCGAGGAGCGCGGCTGGTCCGCCCTCACGGTCGGCGTCGAGATGGATAATTATTATTTCTCGGCCGCCGCCTTTGCGTCTCTGCAGAAACATCTGCCGAACGCGCGCTTCAAGGATGCCGCCGGTCTCGTAAACTGGCAGCGCGCGGTGAAAAGCCCGACCGAACTCGACTATATGCGCAAGGCCGGCAAAATCGTCGAGCTGATGCACAAGCGTATTGTCGATGTCGTTGAGCCGGGCATGCGCAAATGCGATCTCGTGGCCGAAATATACGATGCCGGCATTCGTGGCACCGCCGAATTCGGCGGCGACTATCCCGCCATCGTGCCGCTGCTTCCTTCGGGCGCCGACGCGTCCGCCCCGCATCTGACATGGGACGACAAGCCGATGCGCTTAGGCGAAGGCACTTTCTTCGAAATCGCCGGTGCTTACCGCCGTTATCATTGCCCGCTGTCGCGCACCGTCTTTCTCGGCAAGCCGACACAGGCATTTCTCGATGCAGAGAAGGCAACACTTGAGGGCATGGAAGCCGGTCTTTCCGCAGCGAAGCCGGGCAACACCTGCGAGGACATCGCCAATGCCTTTTTCGCCGTCCTGAAAAAATACGGGATCATCAAGGACAACCGCACCGGCTATCCCATCGGCCTCTCCTATCCGCCGGACTGGGGCGAGCGCACCATGAGCCTTCGCCCGGGCGACCGCACGGAGCTGAAACCCGGCATGACATTCCATTTCATGACCGGCCTCTGGCTGGAAGACATGGGCCTCGAAATCACCGAAAGCATCGCCATCACTGAAACCGGTGTCGAATGCCTTTCCAATGTGCCGCGGCAACTCTTCGTGAAAGGCTGAGACGATGTTGAAGACCGCGCTTCGCCCCTCGCCGATCACGCCCACCGTCGATTTTGACGCGAAGGGCGTGCAGCACGGTCATCTGCGGCTGCCATATAGCCGCGATGACAGCGCCTGGGGTTCGGTGATGATCCCGATCTGCGTCATCGCCAATGGCGAAGGGCCGACAGCGCTTTTGACCGGCGCCAATCATGGCGACGAATATGAGGGACCGGCAGCACTTTTCGAACTCGCCCACACGCTCGATCCGGCAGACGTGAGCGGGCGCGTCATCATTGTGCCGGCGCTCAACTATCCGGCCTTTCGAGCGGGCACACGCACCTCGCCCATCGACCGGGGAAACCTGAACCGCAGTTTTCCCGGCCGACCTGACGGCACGGTGACGGAGAAGATCGCCGACTACGTGACCCGCCATCTGATACCGCATGCGGATATCGTTCTCGACTTCCATTCCGGCGGCAGGACGCTTGATTTCCTGCCTTATGCCGCAGCCCACGAATTGCCCGACAAGACGCAGGAGGCCCGGTGTTTTGAAGCGGTGGCGGCTTTTGCCGCTCCCTATTCGATGAAGATGCTGGAAATCGATGCTGTCGGTATGCTCGACACAACGGTCGAGGAGATGGGCAAGGTCTTTGTCACCACCGAACTCGGCGGGGCCGGCACGGCGAGCGCCAAATCGATCGACATTGCCCGCAAAGGCGCCGTCAATCTGCTGCGCCATGCCGGCATCCTCACCGGCGCACCCGTGCCAGCGCCAAGCCGCTGGCTGGACATGCCATCCAGCGATTGTTTCACCTTTGCCGAAGACGACGGGCTTGTCGCCTTTGTCCGCGATTTGGGAGACGCGGTCACGGCGGGTGAAACAATCGCCCGGGTTTATCCCATTGGGAAAACCGGCCTCGCGCCGGCCGATTACCGCGCCTCCATCAATGGCGTGCTTGCCGCGCGCCATGTTCCCGGCCTCATCAAGGCCGGCGACTGCCTTTCCGTCATCGCCACGGTCACGGAGAATACCTAGCCAAAAATCATCGTGAGATCCGAAAACGGACCGCGCAACCCAACCAGAGGAGTAAGAACATGCGTATGACCAGACTTGCCGGGCTTTCCGCCCTCGCGCTTGCCATCGGTGTGACGTCAGCCAGCGCCCTGACTGTCGAGGAAGTCAAAAGCCAGGGCTATATCCGCGCCGCCACGGCCAATGAAGTGCCCTATTCCTACATGCAGCCCGACGGCACCTCCGCCGGTATCGGCCCCGATGTGGCCAATGCGGTTCTGAAATCGATGGGCATCGAGGAGGTCAACTGGACGGTGACGCCCTTCGGCACGCTGATCCCCGGCCTCAAAGCCCGTCGCTTCGATTTTGCGGCCGCCGAACAGAACATCTCGCCCGAGCGCTGTAAGCAGGTCGCCTTCACCGAACCGAACTCGTCCTATGGCGAAGGCCTGCTGGTGAAGAAGGGCAACCCGAAAAAACTCACCACCTATGCCGATATCGCCAAGGACCCCTCGTTGAAGGTGGCCGTCGTGTCGGGTGCCAACAATGTCGACTTCCTGCGGGCGGTCGGCGTCAAGGAAGAACAGATCGTCTTCATCCCGGCCAACGCCGATGCCATTCCGACCGTCCAGAGCCGCGCCGACGCCTACGCCGCCACGGAGCTGACGGTTTCGGAACTCGCCAAGGGGCAGGCCAATGTCGAGCAGGTCGAGCCTTTCACCGATCCTGTCGTGAAGGATGCGCCGGTGCGCAATTACGGCGGTTTTGCCTTCCGGCCGGAGGACAAGGAGCTGCGTGACGCCTTCAACGCCGCGCTCGTCGAATTCCGCAAGACCGACGATTACAAGAAAATCCTCGCCAAATACGGCCTGTCCGAACAGAGTATCGCGGCGGCGGCCGAAAAGAAGGTCGCCGATCTCTGCGCCGGCAAATAATGCCAGCCGGCGCCCGGCCATAACCGGGCGCCGTTCCTCGGGAACTCGGGAAAACGCCAGATGGACATGACCGCTTACCTGCCGATGTTATGGCAAGGCGCCGTCGTCACCATGACGATTACGCTCGCAGCCCTTGTCGTCGGCACGGTGCTCGCCTTTTTCTTCGGCATTCTGCGCGTCGAGGGTGGACCGATCCTGTCGACCGTCGCGCTCTGTTACACGGAAGTGTTTCGCGGCACCTCGCTGCTGGTTCAGCTTTTCTGGTTCTATTACGCGCTGCCGCTGGTCGGACTGAGTTTCGATCCGATCACCACCGGCGTACTGGTGCTCGCCGCCCATGCCGGCGGTTATGGCGCCGAGATCGTGCGCGGCGCGCTGTCTTCCGTTTCGGTGCAGCAACTGGAGGCCGCACGAGCGCTGAACTTCACGCGGATGCAGACGCTGTTTCGCATCTCGCTGCCGCAGGCCGTTGTCGAGATGATGCCGGCCTTCGGCAATCTCGCCATCGAAACGCTGAAGCTTTCCTCGCTCGTGTCGCTGATCTCGATTGCCGACCTCACCTTCGCGGCGCAGTCGATCCGCAACCTGACGCTGGATAGCGCCAGCATCTATTCGGTCACGCTGCTTTGTTATTTCGCGATGTCGCTGATCCTGATGGTCGTCATCCGGGTGATCGAACGCTTCGTGCGGCGCGGCAACGTCTTCCCGCGCACCCGCCATTCGTAAGGATATCCTGTCATGATGTATGGTTACGAATGGGACACGACCACCTGGCTCACTTACACGACCTCCATCCTGCCGATCATCCTGATCGGGCTTACGGTAACGCTGAAGGCCGCCGCCGCCGGTTTTGCCATCGCGCTGGTTCTGGGGCTCGTCTTCGCGCTGCTGCGCCGCAGCCGCGCAAAGATGATCTCCTGGCCGACCGCGCTGGTTGTCGAATTCCTGCGCGATACGCCGCTTCTGGTGCAGCTGTTCTTTCTCTATTACGTGCTGCCGGATTTCGGCATTGTCCTGCCGGCGTTTCTCACCGGCGCGCTGGCGCTCGGCCTGCAATATGCGGCTTACACCTCCGAGGTCTATCGCGGCGGCATCGAGGCGGTGCATCACGGCCAGTGGGAAGCGGCGACCGCGCTTAATCTCACGCGCATGCAGACCTACAGGGATATCATCATCCCGCAGGCCATTCCACGCATCGTTCCGGCCATGGGCAACTATCTCGTCGCCATGATCAAGGAAACGCCGGTGCTTTCCGTCGTCACGGTTCTGGAAATGATGGGGCTTGCCAACATGATCGGCGAGCGCACCTTCGAATATCTGGTGCCGCTGACGCTTGTGGGCCTGATCTTCCTCCTTCTGACCATAATCTGCTCGGCAGGCCTCAGCCGCCTGCAAAGGGCGCTTCCAAAAGCAGGAATACCCTTGCGATGACCAACAACACCAACCAGCCGCTGATCGAATTTTCCGATGTCACGAAACGCTTCGGCATTCTGACGGTGCTCGATCAGTTCAATTTCAGCGTCTCAAAGGGCGAAAAAGTCACCCTCATCGGTCCCTCCGGCTCCGGCAAGTCAACGGTTCTGCGCATTCTCATGACGCTGGAACCGTTCCAGGAGGGAAAATTGACGCTGGCGGATATGTCCTACCATGAAGAAGGAGCCAAAGGCCCGTTCAAAGCCTCTGAAAAACATCTGCGCCAGATTAGGAACCATGTCGGCATGGTTTTCCAGAGCTTCAATCTCTTTCCCCATATGACCGTGCTTCGCAACATCGTGGAAGCGCCGGTGCGGGTGCTGGGCATCGCTCGGGGAGAGGCTGAGGCGCGTGCAATCGAATTGCTGAAAATGGTGGGGCTGGCGGACAAGAAGGATCATTATCCGGTGCAGCTTTCCGGCGGCCAGCAGCAGCGTGTCGCCATTGCCCGCTCGCTTGCCATGCGCCCGCGTGTGCTGCTTTTCGATGAGCCGACCTCGGCGCTCGACCCGCAGCTGGTCGGCGAAGTGCTCTCCGTCATCCGCGGTCTGGCGCACGAACATGATCTGACGATGCTCCTCGTCACCCATGAGATGCGCTTTGCCCGGGAGGTGTCCGACCGCGTCTGCTTTTTCGACAAAGGCCGTATCTGTGAACAGGGAACGCCGGAGGAAATTTTCGGCGAACCAAAGGAAGAGCGAACCCGCGAATTTCTTTCCTCGGTTCTGCGGTAAAGGCGCACTCCAAACACCGCGCATCTGGCACAAGGGTGCCCGGATCAGGATGATCGTGCGGATTGCCTGAATGTCTTGACGTGGTCGATCAGCGCCCGGAGTTTGGGCGCCAGATTGCGCCTGCTGGGATAATAGAGATAGAAGCCGGGGAAGTAAGGCGAGTAATCTTCCAGCAGCGGCACCAGTTCTCCATGATCGATCCAGCTGCGGAATGTATCTTCGATGCCGAAGGTGATCCCTGCCCCCGACACGGACAACCGGATCATCAACGCCATGTCATTGGTTGTGATTTCAGGTGCGACGGCGACGCTGAATTCGCGCCCTGCTTCGGCAAATTCCCAGCGATAGGGTGCGCTGCGTGGGGCCGGTCGCCAGCCTATGCAGCGATGACGGGCCAGTTCCTTCGGATGGGAAGGCTTGCCGTTTCGCCCGAGATAATCGGGTGAACAGACGGCCAGCTGCCGCACATCCCCGGATATGGGCACGATGATCATGTCCTCATCGATCACCTCGCCCAGCCGCACTGCCGCGTCATATCCTTCGGCAACAATGTCGAACTCCTCATCGGTTACCACGACATCGATATGGACGTCCGGATAGTTGGCCGTGAAACCCGCGAGAAGCGGGCCGGACAGGAAGCCTTCGGCAATGGAGGAAACGGCGAGCCGCAACAGCCCGTTCGGCCTCTCGCGCAATTCGCCGGCCTGTTCCACCGCCGCCAGCATCTCGGTTATGGCGGGAGCGATATTGGCATAAAGGCCCTCACCCGCCTCCGTGAGACTGACACTGCGGGTGGTGCGTAACACCAACGCCAGGCCGAGCATTTCCTCCAGCCGCCGAATTGTCTGGCTGACGGCGGAACGTGACACCCCCATGCGGTCGGCAGCGGCACGAAAACTCTTCAGCTCCGCCACCAGTGCAAAGACCGAAAGAGCGTTCAGATCAGGCGTCATTGGTTAGAAGTCCTTACCACAATGGAAATCAATAGGTATCTTATCTCAACAATAGCACCTGTCTATCTTTCGAGTAACCGCAATAGAGCAGCGGTTTCAAACAGGAAGGAAAGACCCATGAACAAGGTTGTTCTCATAACAGGAGCATCCAGCGGCATTGGCGCGGGTATTGCGCGCGAACTCGGCAGGGCGGGTGCGAAGCTCATGCTCGGCGCCCGCCGCACGGAGCGGCTGGAGGAGCTGGCACAGGAAATCCGGGAAGCGGGCAACGGCCATGTGGCAGTCACCCGGCTCGATGTCACTGACCGCGCGGACGTGGCGCACTTTGCCGATAAGGCCCGCGAAGTCTTTGGCCGCGTCGATGTCATGATCAACAATGCCGGCGTGATGCCGCTTTCCCTGATGGCCTCGATGAAGGTCGATGAATGGGACCGCATGGTGGACGTCAACATCAAGGGCGTGCTGCACGGCATCGCCGCCGTTCTGCCGGAAATGACGTCGCGCGGCTCCGGCCACATCGTCAATATCGCGTCCATCGGCGCGTTGTCGGTGGTGCCAACCGCCGCCGTCTACTGCGCCACCAAGTATGCCGTGAGGGCAATTTCGGAGGGTTTGCGGCAGGAACGGCCGGATCTGCGTGTCACCTGCATTCACCCCGGCGTGGTGGAAAGCGAACTGGCCGAAACAATCACCGATCCCGCAGCCGCGGAAGCCATGAAGACCTATCGCGCCATCGCGCTGAAGCCCGATGCCATCGGTCGCGCGGTGCGTTTCGCAATCGAACAGCCGGATGACGTCGATCTGAACGAGATCGTCATTCGCCCGACAGCTGCCGCCTGAGGAGAAGACAGATGAAACACATGACGATACCCATGGCCGCCGCCCTGGCCATCCTTACAGGAACAGAAACCCGTGCCGACTCCGCTTCGCCGCAAGCTCATCCCTATGTCGGAATGTGGGTAACGGGTGACGGCCACATCCGTCAGGAGCTTTTGGCCAATGGGCGCTATGATGAAGCCCGCGGCAACCGTAAAAGCGCCTATCAGGGCCGCTACGTTGTGACCGGCAATCACATCAACTACTGGGACGACACCGGCTTTACCGCGGATGGAGAGTTCATAAACGATGTCCTGCACCATGGCGGGATGATCTTCTATCGGGAACGGTGAAGCACAATTGCGACGATGGATCGCGCCTGGCGCGGTCCATCACCAAGACTTGCGGCATCGCCTTGCATTTTTCGAGCGTCATCCGTGGCGTTTGGGTAGACCATCAACATATTGTCGTACAGTCGGCGCAGTCGCGAGGGAGAGTGACATGAAGACGGACTGGGATGTAATCAGGAATATGATGAATGCAGCACTCAATGCCTGCGAACGCATTGAGGCATCAGGATATGTTGAAACCGACCGCGATGCCACGATCGATATCGGCGGCCAGCAGGTTAGCGTTCATGATATGCTCGTGAGCGCATGGACCTATCCCGAGAGCCTTCGTTATCAGATTATACGCGAACGCCACGAAGCAGGGGCTGACCTGCCATATGTACCGGAAACCGCACGGATTCTGCTGGCGATGTCCCAAGCGGCGGCTGAACTGGTGAACGCGGGTAACATCAGGCCTGCCGAAGGCAAAGTTCGCGACATGGTCACCTGGTTCGACAGCCACCTCGCTCCAGGTATCGAAACGGCAACGGCTGCTCGCCGAAAATCATGACACGGATCGAAACCGATCCGCCATGAGGCAAAAGTCATTCGGCCTTGCGCGCGAGCAGGCGTTGTTCTTCCGCAGCGGAAAGTGGCCCGCCGGCTTCAATCGATGCCAGATAGGCGTCGATCGTTTCCTGAGAGGACGCCGGAACATAACCGTCGGCCCGGGGGGATGACAGTGCGAGACGCGTTATCCACGTGTTGCCCGATCTGCACGCAATGGCCGTCGTGCTGTCTTGCTGTCGTTTCAATTCGTATTCCCGGCAGAGTTCGCCCCGGCCATCGACAAAACTTGAGACAATGCGGAGCGCTTCGGACTGGCCGAGAGCGGTATCACTGCCGGACGGCTGGCGATCGAGCGCGGCAGATAATGTGTGCTCGAGAGACAGGCCGGGCTCGATACTTCCACGCCCCGCCATGAAGCCGCCGATGCCGGTAATGACAGCAAGTATGGATGCCGCAACAGGCATCAACCAGCGCTGTCCCCGACGAGGTATCTCCGGATTTTCCCGTTTATGGAAAGCGATGACGTTGTCGTCTTCCGTACGGGAAGCGTCGACTTCGGCCTTTTCGACCATGCGGCGCACCGATGCGGCAAGCGCGTCCGGCACCGGTTCGTCGATCAGCGGCTTCATGGTGACGGCAAGCGCCGCCCGCGTGTCGAGAAAAACGGCGAGGCGTTTGGCGAGCGCTTCATCGCTTTCGAGCGCCTTTTCCAGACGCAGGCTGGTGGCCTCGTCGAGTTCGCCATCGGCAAATGCCATCAATGTCTCGTCGTCAAAATGTTCCATAATCATGCCACGCCGCCTTTCGTATCGGACGAACGTTTCTCCCCGAGACTTATTCCTGTCAGTTCCGCCAGATGTTTGCGCGCCCGCGCCAGCCGGCTCATGACCGTGCCGATGGGAATGGCGAGAACATCGGCCGTATCGCGGTAACTCAGCTCCTCGATACAGACGAGAACCAGCACTTCGCGCTGTTCTTCCGGCAGTTTCTGCAAGGCCGTTGCCACCTCCATCAGCTCCATGCGGGCATGCGCCGCCGCCTCTCCCGAAGGCACCGATACATCATAGGCCTTCTCGATCTCTTCCTGTGGACCAGCGGTCCGGGCGCGGCGAAGATGATCGATCCAGAGATTGCGCAGGATACGAAACATCCAGGCATCGAAACGGGTATCGGGCACAAAACTGTCGGCAGCAACGATTGCCCGCTCGCAAGCGGCCTGCACGAGATCATCGGCCAATTCGCGTGAATGGCAGAGCGAAATCGCAAATCGACGCAGATTGGGCAGGAACTCGACCAGCCTCTGCGGCACTGTGGGCATTTCATTCGTCATGCGATTTGTTTGGCACGGAACGGAATAATCTGTCGAGACAAACGTCTACCTGAGGTAACATTCCCATACATGTTCGGAATCTTTCGAGCGTATTTTCTACCGGAGATAGTCTTTTGTCGAAGATTGCACCGTTTCGTTTCGGGTTTTGCACCATTATCCTCATCGCCGCCGGTTCAGTGACCGGGCTACCGCTGCTGCAATCGGCAGGCGTGGCCCCCGGTATTGCGGCAGCACTCGCCGACGATGATGACGATGGCGGCAGCGATGACGACGATGGTGGCGGTAGCGGGTATGGCGGCTCTTCCGGCGGAGGAAACCGCGGCAGTGACGACCGGCGTCCGCGCGGCGATCTGCGCTCGCTTTTCGGCTGGCCATTCCAGCGGGCGGAACGCAGGCCGCCGCCCCGAAGGGCCGTAACCGTTCCGGATCGTGCGCCCAGCGAAATCCTGGCACTCGGTCTCGACGAGACATCGATTGCAAATCTGGCACAGCAAGGGTTTGCCGCCGATGAGCGAATAAACGTTGCGCTAACCGGCAGCGAGTTGGTCAAGCTGACGATACCACGGGGCATGACGCTGGAGACCGCACGACAGGCCGTCATCGCCGCGGCTCCCGCCGCATCCGTGGATTTCAATCATTTCTATCGGCCGGAACAGAAGGAAGCCTCCTCCTGTTCGGGCGATGGTTGCAGGCTCGTCAGGCATATGGTCGGCTGGCCTCTCGATGGCAGTCAGGATCAAACGCCGAGCTGTGTCGCGCCATTGCCGATCGGCCTCATCGACACCGCCATAAACGCCGGGCACGCATCGCTTGCCGAGGCCACGATCGAGGTCGTGCAACTGGGCGATGATGCAAGATCGCCCTCGGGCGAGCAGCATGGAACCGCGGTTGCCGCCCTTCTGGTCGGGGCTGCGGGCAGCCGCGCGCCCGGCCTCCTCCCGTCCGGCCGCCTTGTGGCGATAGATGCCTTCCAGCGATATCGCAGAACGGCCGATATTGCCGAAACATACGATCTCATCCGGGCAATTGACGTGCTGGCCGAGAGAAAAATCCGGATCGTCAACCTCAGCCTGAGCGGACCGGCGAACGCGCTGCTCGAAAAGGCGGTGCGCGCGACAATCGACAAAGGCACGATCCTGATCGCCGCAGCCGGCAATGAAGGCCCGAACGCCAAGCCGGTCTATCCCGCGGCCTATGCGGATGTCATCGCCGTGACGGCCGTGGACAGAAGCATGAAGCCCTATCGGCGCGCCGTTCGCGGTGATTATGTCGACATTGCCGCGCCTGGCGTCGGCGTGTGGACCGCCGCCTCCATCTCCGGCGGCAGACAGAAGAGTGGCACATCTTTCGCCGCGCCTTTTGTGACGGCCGCAGCCTCGCTGCTGCTGGGCGCAAATCCGGACATGCGGCCGAACGATCTGGCGGATGCGCTGGCACGCTCGGCAAGCGACATGGGCGCACCGGGCAAGGACGCGATTTTCGGCTGGGGCCTGCTGAACGCACGATCCTTGTGCCAAAGCTGAGTTCGCCGGTGTCGTTTATCGTCTGGCCTCGTTCATAGGCGCCCGCAATGAAAATGCCCGGCACAAGGCCGGGCATGAACATTAGATTTTGATGCGGGATATCAATCGTCGTCATCATCGTCGTCATCGTCATCGTCATCATCGTCATCGGAGGAACCATCACGGAACCCCCGCCATCCATCATTGTCACCACGATAGCGGCGACTGTAACGACGATCATCGTCGTCATCATTGTCATCATCCACCAGGACGATGTGTGAGCGCACGGTAAGCTGCGGCGGCATCGGCGTGGTATGCGCCGGAGATGCCGCAACTGTGAGGGTTACCGTGGCAAGTAGCGCCGCCGCGCCTGCGGCAAAAATCGAACTCATGGCTTTTCTCCTTCCATGTCTGGTGCCGATACCTGCCGATGAACGCGACTGCCGCAGCTTTATTCCGTGGAATGACAATTTCCCCGGACCACCCTGCATTTAAAAACTCACTTTGGCTGGGAATAACCACCGTCATCGAACGTTCATATTCCCACACGGGGAGTTTTGAGCCGCCCGGCGGCCTCCCGATCCGAAACCGCCCTCTGATGACGGCGCAATTCAAAGGAGGCCGAGTGGTGGCGCACCTCATGTCCTTGCCCACGGCAAATCCAAAGAAAGAACTGGCGACAGTCGCCGTAACCGAGACAACCGTTTCCATCCGGCGCCTCAGGCAGATCGTCGCAGCGCTGCTGACTGTCTTCGCTGCCGTGCTGATCTTCCTTGCAATCGACGGCCTGACAATGCCGATGCGGGCAACGCTGTTCATCTTCTTCTCGGCCATCACCGCATGGACGGTGCTGGAACTGCCCGAAACGCCGGTTGCCCTGACCGGAGCCATCGCCCTTGCCGTCGTCGGCGCCATACCGGAAGATTTGGTTTACCAGTCGCTGGGCAATGACATCATCTGGCTTCTTCTGTCTGCATTCGTGATTGCCGGCGTATTGAGGAATGTGGGTCTCATCGAGCAGGTGACGGCGCGTCTGATGCCGAAAATGCGCAGCATACGCTCCATGTTCTGGATGCTGACATTTCTGACCTTCGCGACTGCTTTCGTCATTCCCTCCACTTCAGCCCGGGCCGCGATCCTCATGCCGGTCTATCTCGGGCTCTCGAGCGCAATCGGCAACAGCCGGATCTCGCGCGCCCTCGGCCTGCTCTTTCCCACGATCATCCTCCTGTCGGCCGGCGCATCCTTGATCGGGGCCGGAGCGCATCTGATCGCCGCCGGTTTTTTGTTCCGCCTCACCGGAACTCAACCGGATTTCATTGGCTGGCTGATACTGGCCGGCCCGTTTTCGCTCATCACCTGCCTGATCGCCTGCGCCATCCTGCTGCATGTGTTTCTCACCAGAGAGGAACGCGACATGGCCCCGGACAGCAAAGCGGGGCTGACACGTATCCTCCCCTTCTCCAGAGAACAGGTCGTCGTCGCGGGGGTGGTCTGCCTTACCGTCCTGATGTTTTCCACCCAATCCATTCACGGTATCGGGATGGCACTGACCGGCATGGTGGCAGCCCTTGTTCTCTGCACACCGAACGTCTCCGGCATGACGTTGAAGGCGGCCTTGAAAACCGTCGAGTGGAACCTGCTTCTTTTCATGGCGGGCACCCTCGTCATCGGCGAAGCGCTGATCGAGACGGGAACGGCGCAGATGCTGGCCGACCGGCTGGTGGCCGTTTTCCGCCAGAGCATGATCACCGCACCGGTCATCATCATCTCGTTTGCCGTGATCGTCGCCGCCATTTCCCATCTGGTGATCACCTCGCGCACGGCACGGGTGACGGTTCTCATTCCCGCCTTTGCGCTGCCCTTGTCCGGCCTTGGCGTGGAACCGGCCGTACTTGTGATGGCGGTGACACTGGCAAGCGGCTTTTGCCAGATGACAATGGTATCGGCAAAACCGGTGGTCCTGTTCGGTGGCCTGGAGCCCGCGGCATTCACGCAAGCCGACCTGCGCAAGCTTGGTTACTTCCTCCTGCCACCCTTCATATTTCTACTCATCCTCTCGGCCACATTTCTTTGGCCGATGCAGGAAATTTTACAGAAAAACTAACACAAACAGTGACTTGCAACAAATAGAAGGCCGCGACATGCGGCCTTTTATTATTTATCCGACTAAATTTTTCAATCACCGGAATAAGCATCGGGCCGGCACGTTTCCCCAATGTCACATAACTGTCATGAAAGGATCGTCCCATGCCCTTCCGCGTTGTAGTTGCCCCCTCTGGTTTCAAGGAAAGCCTTTCAGCCGAACAGGCCGCCGACTGCATTGAAAAAGGTGTTCTGCGCGCATTCCCCGGCTCTGTTGTGGTCAAGGCGCCCATGGCCGACGGCGGTGAAGGTTTTACCCGGGCATTGATCGGCGCCACCAATGGCACCATCCACCCGGTGACGGTGACCGGCCCACTTGGGCAACCCGTCCCGGCCTTTGTCGGGTTTCTCGGCGGATGCGCCGAGCCGACGGCGGTCATCGAAATGGCCGCGGCCGCCGGCCTCAGCCTTGTTCCGCGCGATCGCCGCAATCCCTGCCTGACCACCAGCTATGGGGTCGGCGAACTCGTGCGCGCCGCGCTCGACCGTGGCGCAAGACGAATATTGCTCGGCTGCGGCGACAGCGGCATCAATGACGGTGGTGCCGGCATGGCGCAGGCGCTGGGCGTTCGACTGCTCGACGCCGCCGGTTGCGATCTTGATCGCGGCGGCGCGGCATTGACAAGACTGGACCGCATCGATCTCGGCAACCGCGATCCGCGCCTGTCCGGGGTGCGCATTGATGCCGCTGTGAACTGGCACAACCATCTTCTCGGAGAACGTGGTGTCGCTCGCATTTTTGGCCCGCAGAAAGGCGCGACGCCGGAACAGGTGGAAGAGCTCGCTGCGGCAATGGAAATCTATGCCGCCCGCATCAAGGACACCACAGATATTGATGTCGGCTCTGCACCAGGTGCCGGCGCATCCGGTGGCCTGGGTGCGGCAGTCCTCGGCCTGCTCTGCGGCAAGCTTCATCCCCGCTACGATATCGTCATGCAATATCTCGATGTCGACGACTATCTGCGCAACGCCGACCTCGTGATCACCGCAGAAGGAAGCCTTGATGGCCAGACCCCCTTCGGCAAGGTTCCTGCCGAAATCGCCCGTCGGGCCAAGGAAGCCGGGGTTCCCGTCGTTGCCCTCGCAGGTACGATCGGCAAGGGAGTGAGGCTCAATTTCGAGTGCGGGATCGATGCTTTCGCCTCGATATTGACCCGACCATGCTCCCTTGAGGATGCAATATCACTGGCACCCAAGCTTCTGGCCCGCGCAGCGGAGGATGCTGTCAGGATGATCATGATCGGTATGAACCTGCGACTGCCGATGGGAAAAGTGGGCTAGCACAGGAACCAGGGGCTTCCGTAGGCAGCGACCGAAATCACCCGTGGGCAACTGATATCCTGACCCCAAAAAAGGCTGTAGCCGGTCGGGACAGTGTTGCCGACCAGGATTGGATTGTTCGTGCCGTGGACAGGATAAATAGGTGTGCCGGCCATCCATGTTGCGACTGTCGTCTGTAGGTTCCTCATGATCATCCGGATGTCGGGATCCAGCGAGGTGAGGCAGCATTTCTGGCGACGACAGCATCACGGCCATCGAAGGTGCGAGCCTCATTGACGGCGTCTGGTTTCGGAGGCGCGCCCGCAATCATTTTCAGAAACCGTTGCGGGCATGCCGCAGGCTTCAGCACTTGAAATGGTCCCGGATCCGAAACAATTGGGAATTCGAGAAATAATCCCAGCTACATGCCCGATCAGCGCGAGCGCATGTCTCGCGCTGATCGGGACTTACATCACTTGCCCGGCAGGCTTTTGATCGCGTCGAAGACGCGAGCCGTATAGGTCAGCGCAGCGCCGGCATTAAGCGAGATAGCCACGCCGAGGGCCTCGGCGATCTCTTCTTCGCTGGCGCCCAGTTCGATGGCCTTCTTGGCGTGAACGGCGATGCATCCGTCGCAGCGGGTCGTGACCGCAACCGCCAGAGCAATGATCTCGTGCATCTTCGGCTCAAGCTTACCGGTCTTGTTGCCGCTGGCTTCCATGATGTTCAACCCGCGAAGAACATCGGGGCTCAGCTTTGCGAAATCGCCGACGCGGCCGATCAGGGCGTCGCGGTATGAATTCCAGTCCTGCATGTTGCTCATGAAAGCCTCCTACTGGCGGCCGGCGGTGACGCCGCCGTCTACGGGAAGGATCGTGCCGGTGATCCATGATGCCTGTTCGGACGCCAGGAAAAGGATCGCTTCGGCGACGTCGCGCGGCTGGCCATTACGACCGAGCGGATGAAAGGCATTAAAGGTCGGCAGAACCTGTTTGACCTGATCGTCCGACAGGAAGGTGTTGTAGACCGGCGTTTCGACAACGGCCGGAGCGACGGCATTGATGCGGATATTATAGGGCGCAAGCTCTATGGCAAGGTTGCGAACCATGGCGTGGACGCCGGCATTGGCTGCGGAATAGGCTGCCGACGGCGTCGCACCGATAGCCTGGATCGCCCATAGGGAACCGGTCTGGACGATCGCTCCACCCTTGTCCTTCATCGCCTTCGCGGCAGCCTGTGCCGTGAAGAACTTGCCCTTCAGGATCGTGTCCAGATACCAGTCATAATCCGTCTCGGTCAGTTCAAGGAACGGTTTCGGATTAAAGACCCCCGCATTGTTCACCAGAATATCGAGCTTGCCGAACGCCGAAACCGCGATATCAACGAGCGCGGCACCGGTCTCCGGCTTTGCGATGTCACCTGCAGACACGACGACATTCTGCCCGCTCGGATCGATCTCCTTCGCAGCAGCCTCCAGTTTTGCCAGATCGCGGCCATTGATGGCGACCTTTGCGCCCTCCGCCAGGAATCGGACCGCAGCTTCCTTGCCAATGCCTGAGCCGCCGCCGGTGATCGCAATTACCTTGTTTTCAAAACGCATTCTCTGTCTCCTTATTGTCTATCTAACGTTAGATAGACAGCCTACTTATGGATTGCGTTTCGCGGATGCAAGCCCTATCTAACATTAGATAGAGAGGATTTTGAAAATGACCGATACGACAGCTGCTATTCTGGATGCTGCGGAGAGACGAATTCGAAGCGGCGGCTACAGCGGCTTCAGCTTCAGGGACGTGGCCGCAGATGTCGGCGTGAAAGCGTCTTCCGTCCACTACCATTTTCCGGCGAAGGAGAAGCTCGCCGCGGCTGTGGCCAAGCGTTACACGGACCGTTTCATGGCTGCCGTGAACGCCGAGATCGACCGGGGAACGGGCGCCATAGAAGCCTGGAAACGAACCTTTTTCACCGCTTTGCGGCGTGACGGGCGCATGTGTCTGTGCGGCACGCTGGCGGCGACCGCACATGACCTGCCGGAAGAGGTGCGCATGGAAGTGAAACGTTTCTTCCTGCTGGGCATCGAAAAACTGGAGGCCGCCGGCCTCGGCAAGGACAAGGCGTTTCATGCGCTTGCGACGCTGGAAGGCGCGATGCTGATCGCAAACGTTCTGGAGAACCCGTCAATATTCGAGAATGGCAGCGCTGCCCTCGTATGAGAGCATGGCCGACCAGGGAGGAAAGTCCGTCATGCAGAAGAAAGCGCCGGTCTATCTCAATGCGCTGCGCGCCTTCGAGGCAAGCGCCCGGCATGGCAGTTTTTCCGCGGCGGCAGAGGAACTCAACGTCACCGCGGCAGCGGTCGGCCAACTTGTCCGCGGACTGGAAGAGTGGCTCGGCATGCCGCTCTTCCATCGCAGCACCTCGGGCAAAACCCGATTGAAGCTGACGGAGCCGGCGGAAAGTGCACTTCCGGACATTCGCGCCGGTCTCGACAGGCTCGGCATCGGGCTGCAGCGCCTGCACGAATCGACGACGAGCGGCATCCTCAATGTCACCATCAGTCCCGCCTTTGCGGCCAAATGGCTGATGCCCCGGATCGACCGTTTTCAGGCTAGATGCCCGGACACGGATATCCGGATCGAGACGAGCCTGAAACTTGCCGATTTCAAGGCACAGGGCCTCGATATCGGCGTGCGCTACGGCGACGGGACATGGCCGGAGCTTATCGCCGAGAAACTGATGGACGAGGATGTCTTTCCCGTCTGCTCGCCCGGTTTTCACACCGCGCATGATCTGGTGTCACCGCAGGACCTCCAGAACGCGCCTCTCATTCATGATCTGTCCGTTGACCCTTCGGTGGGTTTCATTGGCTGGCCGGCCTGGCTGGAGGCTGCGGACGTCACCGGGCCACCGCCACAACGGGGCATGAGGATCAACAACTCGGCCGCTGTACTGCAGGCCGCGATAGAGGGACGAGGTATCGCCCTGGCGAGAAGCATTCTCGCCCATGACGATCTCGCCGCCGGCCGGCTTCGGAGGCTTTTTCCCGATGTCCGGGTGGCCTCGAAACTGGCCTATTATGTTGTCTACCGAACAGAATATGCCGCGCTGCCTAAACTGAAAGCCTTCCGCGATTGGCTATTCGATGAAGCGCAGGCACGCTTCCTGTCGTGAGATAGTTTTTCTTTCCCGCGACGAAGAAAGTCTCATTTGTCCAAGAGGCGACTTCCGTTGA
>RCUT01000189.1_pt1 | contig 34299 bp, 36 predicted proteins | sample 2166171 | NCBI WGS metagenome assembly RCUT01 (sample SAMN09932757, study PRJNA488358) | compost metagenome | isolation source: compost soil in 4-hydroxybenzoic | place: Germany: Experimental Botanical Garden | reverse complement strand
TGCACTCGCCGCTCTGGCAATGGCAACAGGTCTCGGCTCGCCCGCCTTTGCCGACACGACGTTGAACGTACACTACCCGATGCCGGGTTTCTTCAAGGATGTCATGGCGGACATCTCCAAGAAGTTCATGGAAGAAAACCCGGACATCAAAATCAACTTCGTCAGCCCTTCCGCGACTTACGAGGAAGGCATCCAGACGATCATGCGTCAGGCTGGCACCTCGGAAATGCCGGACATCACTTTCACCGGTTTGAATCGCTTGCGCGTATTGGCCGAGCGCAACATCGGTGTCGACATGAAGCCGCTCGTCGATAACGAAGCGGATCTGGAAGCCCAGGGATTTACCGACCATCTGCTGAGCCTCGCCCGCGTCGGCAACCGTCAGGTTGGTCTTGCTTTCGCAACCTCCAACCCGATCATGTATTACAATGCCGATCTTCTAAAGGCAGCAGGGGGCAATCCTGACACGCCTCCAACCACCTGGGACGAAGTGATTGAGCTCGGCGGCAAGATCAAGGCGCTTGGCGACGGCAATGAAGGCATTGATTTCCGCTGGCAGGGCGATGACTGGATGTTCTCAGCCCTTCTGTTCGGCGCTGGCGGCACCATGCTGTCTGAAGACGAGAAGAAGGTTGCCTTCGACGGAGCGGAAGGTCTTGAAGCTTTCAAGCTGGTCGATCGCATGGTCAAGGAAGGCGGCATGCCGGTTCTCACCAAGGCTGCGGGCGAGCAGTCATTTGCTGCTGGCAAAGTTGGATTTTCATTCCAGACAACGGGCGCTCTGCGCAACACGATCAAGAATGTCGGCAACAAGTTCGACATGCGCACCGCCAAGATCCCGCTTCTCAACGCCGAAAAAGGTCGTCTGCCAACAGGCGGCAATGCGGTTGTGATCCTGACCGAAGATCAGGTCAAGCAGGATGCAGCATGGAAATTCGCCAAGTTCGCTGCTGGCCCTTATGGCGCCTCCGTCGTCGTCCCCGGCACTGGCTATGTACCGAACAACGAACTGGCCGCCAAATCAGATGAATATCTCGGCAAGTTCTACGAGGAAAATCCGCTGTTTAAAGCTGGTCTCAGCCAGATGTCGCTGATGATCCCTTGGTATGCTTTCCCCGGCTCAAATGGCGTCAAGGTAACGCAGACCATCGTCGATAATCTCTCGCGCGTTGTTGAACAGTCGGCAACGCCGGAAGACGCTCTCGCCGATGCATCCAAGGAAGTGCAGCGCCTGCTGCCACGCAAGTAACATTGATGAAAATGAAAAGGCCGCGCTGGATGATCCAGCGCGGCCTTTTCACATCATAGGACTACAATCAGAACGTCCAGTTACGTGCCTTCGAGAACAGGAAGTCACGGAAGGCATGAAGCTTGGCAGAGTTTTTCAACGCTTCCGGATAGCAGAAGAATGTATCGAACGACGGAATTTCCTCTAGCTCGGGCAGAAGCTGCACCAGACCGGATTCCTTGTCCGCCATATAGTCAGGCAGAACCGCTATACCAACACCGCGCTGAACAGCACGACGAATGGACAGCAGGTTATTCACCTGCAAAACCGGAATGCGCGCACTTCCATCTGAGCGACCAGCAATCTCCAGCCAGTTCAACCCGGTCAGATAGCTCGGAGCAGGTTCACCAAAAGTCACCACGCGATGCTGATCAATCTCATCGATCGAGTTCAACTTGCCATACTTGGAAACATAGCCCGCCGAAGCATAGACATGCATATGCACGGTGAACAGACGACGCTGGATCAGATCAGGCTGCTGTGGCTGACGCAGACGGATCGCGCAGTCAGCATGACGCATGGTGAGATCCAGCTCTTCATTATCAAGAATGAGCTGAAGCTGCACATCAGGGTATAGCTCGACAAACTCCTGAATACGTTCGATCAGCCAGCCTGAACCCAGACCAACAGTCGTCGTCACGCGCAGACGTCCTGTCGGCTTTTCCTTGCTCTCGGCCAGTTTCGAGCGGACATTTTCGAGCTTCATCAGCACGTCGTGCGCCGTCCGGTAGAGCGTTTCGCCCTGCTCCGTCAAAATGAGCCCGCGGGCATGGCGATGGAATAGCGGGACACCAACGTCCTGCTCCAATGCACTTACCTGTCGCGAAATAGCTGATTGCGACAGATGCAATGTCTGTGCGGCATGGGTGAAGGACCCGGCTTCCGCAGCAGCATGGAAAATGCGCAGTTTGTCCCAGTCGAGCGGTGCGACCACCTTCTCCCCCTCTCGTTACTCCGCAGCTTCGTGCAGCGGCTCCTGTGCAGCCAACCAGCGCTCGGATTCGAGCGCCGCCATGCAGCCCATACCTGCGGCAGTCACTGCCTGCCGGTAAATATCGTCGGTAACGTCACCGGCGGCAAAAATGCCCGGCACGTCGGTAGCGGTCGAATCGGGTGCAGTCCAAAGATAGCCGTTTGGCTTCTGCTTGAGCTTGCCCTCGAACAAAGAAACAGCAGGCGCATGTCCAATAGCGATGAAAACCCCATGGGCTTCATGCTCGCTCAATTCACCTGTCACGATATTTTTGAGACGAACACCTGTGACCGTCGCGCCCATCGGGGGCTTGGCTTCGGTGCCTACGATTTCATCAATGACGCTATTCCAGATAACCTTGACGTTATCGCGCGACATCAGGCGATCCTGCATGATCTTCTCAGCGCGGAAACCTTCACGGCGATGCACGACCGTCACGCTCTTGGCGATATGCGACAGATAGAGTGCTTCTTCGACAGCCGTATTGCCGCCGCCGACCACAACCACATCCTTGCCGCGATAGAAGAAGCCATCACAGGTCGCGCAAGCTGAAACGCCTCCGCCCATGAAAGTCTGCTCGCTTTCAAGACCAAGCCACTTGGCCTGAGCGCCGGTGGCGATAATCAGTGCATCACAGGTATAAACGGTGCCGGAATCGCCGATCAGGCGGAAAGGACGCGACGTCGTATCAACTTCCGTGATGATGTCATAAAGAATTTCGGCGCCAACATTCTGAGCCTGCGTCGCCATCTGGTCCATCATCCATGGACCCTGCACTGGTTCGGCATAGCCCGGATAGTTTTCCACATCAGTCGTGATCATCAGCTGGCCGCCCTGCTGCAAACCAGTAATGATGATCGGCTTGAGCATCGCGCGCGCAGCGTAAATCGCCGCAGTATAGCCTGCCGGACCAGAGCCGATTACGATAACGGGCGCATGACGCTGTGACATGGGGATAGTTCTCCGGTCCAAAAATCGATTTAAACAGCGGACTTCCAGCTCACCAGAATCGCTTTCGCGCCCAGCTTTGCCAATGCCCTGATATTGTGGCCAAGGTAGGTCTGCGATCCGTTGTTTGCAAGGTTGGAGCAGCATTTGCTGCGCTTTAGCCACAGCTTGTCGCCATTCAGCACGATGAAGCGGCATCCCCACATTGCGGCTGGCAAGTTCCCGCGTTAAACACAGGACAATAAAGCAGCTTTCAAAATCGCTGGAGCCGAAGGCCATATATAAGACCGTTGCTAATATCTGTGCGCGTTTCGGCCTCGTCATGGCGGTGGCAATGCTGTTGCCTGCCGCTATCGACTTGCGCGATGGCAGCGACGACTGGCTCATTTTTGTGCGTTCTGCGGCAGCGACCGGTGCATTATCGGCTCTGATCCTGTTTGCCACCCAAAACCAGAACACGCGCTTCACGCCGCGCCTCGGTTTTTTGCTGACCGCGTGCCTGTGGCTGACAGCCAGTTTTCTTGGCTCAATCCCACTTTATTTCTCGCATCTGCCGATCAGCTATGCGACCGCTTTCTTTGAAGCCATGTCAGGCGTGACTTCCACCGGCGCAACGGCATTGACCGGCCTCGATGAAATGCAGCGTGGAATTCTGCTCTGGCGCTCGCTTCTGTGTTGGATCGGTGGCGTCGGCTTCATCGGCTTGGCACTATTGATGCTGCCTTCGTTGCGCGCAGGCGGTCTCGCACTTTTTCACATGGAAAACTCCGATAAATCGGAAAAAATTCTGCCGCGCATGAACCAGATCGCGCTCGGCATTGTTATGGCCTATCTCACTTTGACAGCTGCTTGCATGATTGCCTATTTCGCAGTCGGCATGAGTATGTTCGATGCAATCAATCATGGCTTGGCAACGGTTGCGACCGCAGGCTTTTCGACCCATGATAGTTCATTCGGCTTTTACGAAGGCAACCAGAAGCTGCTCATCGTATCAACAGTTTTTATGGCGCTTTCGGCCCTACCGTTCGTCCTTTATATCAAGGCATTCATGCCACGCCGACTGGAGTCGCTTGCCGATCCGCAGGTAAAACTGTTTTTTGCCCTCGTCATCGGCTTCAGTTTCCTTCTTGCGATTGTATTGAGGCTTGGTTCGAATGTTCCGTTTGGCGACGCGCTCATATCCGCATCGTTCCATTTCGTCTCCGTCATTACGACAACCGGCTTTACGACCGAAGATTATTCGCTGTGGGGACCACCGGCTCTGGGCATTTTCTTCCTCGCATCGTTTCTTGGAGGCTGCGCAGGATCGACATCGGGCGGCATCAAAATGAACCGCCTGATCATTCTATGGAGCCTGACGCAAGCCAATCTCGCGCGCCTTGTGATGCCTCATGCGGTCATAAAAATCCGGTACGGCTCTTCTGAAGTGTCCGGGGAGATCGCCCAGAACGTATTGCTCTATCTGTTCCTCTATATTGCATCGCTCATTATCGGTGCTGTTTTGCTGGCTTCCCTTGGTCTCGATTTCGTCTCCGCCTTCACCGGCGCATTGACCGCATTGTCGAATGTAGGCCCAGGATTCGGGGATACGATCGGACCTGCCGGAAATTTCTCAACGATCCACGATCCGGCACTTTGGGTACTTTCGTTTCTCATGCTGGCTGGCCGTCTTGAACTCGTAACCATATTTATCCTGTTCACACGTACTTTCTGGATGCGCTAACAACGCTTTAGACGGTTTACATCCTGTCGTTTCTTTTGGTATGAGCAGGATTAGATTGCGCTATAGCAGCGCTGAGTGTTTTATAATTACGCCTGAATGAAATTTCATTGCGCGCGGAGTTTTGCATGCCGATCAAGGCTGATCTGGACGAAATCGATTGGAAAATCCTTCGGGAGCTCCAGAATAACGGGCGCATCACCAATGTTGAGCTAGCCGAACGTGTCGGCATCTCTGCCCCTCCCTGCCTGCGTCGTGTGCGCAAGCTGGAGGAAAGTGGTGTCATTCGTGGCTACCGCGCTATCCTCAATGGCAATGCTCTCGGGCAGGATCTTGTCGCATTTTGTTCGGTGGGTCTGCATCGTCAGGCAGACGCCGACCTCAAGGCTTTTGCTGAGAAGTCAAAGCAGTGGCCGCTGGTGCGGCGCGCATGGATGGTATCGGGCGAGTCCGATTTCCTGCTCCATTGCGTTGCGCGCGACCTCAACACATTTCAGACTTTCGTCATCGAAGAGCTGACCGCCGCTCCCAATGTGGATTCGGTACGCACGGCACTGACTATTCGTCCTGTGAAGGACGAACCGCTGATGATTCTTTAGTTCATTGAAGTATTAATGAGAGAGCGACTGCGTTCATGCGCGGTCGCTCTTTTCTATTTGGAAAAACTCAGCTGTTAAAGACGCACTCATAGACTGCGCTGATTGCTGCAGCTTCTTTTTCGAGCGGGAAGGCTTCGCGAACATGCGCGAGCGCGTTTTCGCCATCGCGTTGAGCCAGAGCAGGATCGGCCAGGTAAGGCTCTATTGCATCACGCAATGCGTCGCCATCGCCAGCTGCAACAAAACGACCTGTGCCTTCCACAATCATTTCGGCATAGGCACCGGCATCGCTTGCAACGACAGCAGTTTTGGAAGCCATCGCTTCCAGCGGCGTAAGCCCGAAGCCCTCATTTCGGGATGGCGCGACATAGAGCGTGAGACGTCGATACCAGATACGCACGTCCGGCACTTCGCCAAGAATGCGGATACGATCCTGCAATCCGGCGGCAGTGATACGTGCTTTCAAATCATCTTCAAATGACTGGTGTTCGGCAGTCGTCCTACCTGTGATGATTGCCGTCCATTCCGGATATTTCGGCAAAAGCGCAATCATTGCATCGACAAACAGGTCCGTGCCCTTGGAGTGACGCACGCGCCCAAAACAGCCAATGGCATATTTTCCGGGCAGGCCCGATGCGCTGAACTGGTCTTCTTCACCAACGGGTGGATGAAACCGCTCAAGGTCAACGCCATGCATAATGACCTGATGCGGCACTTCGAGAAAGCTGCCCGAACGGCCGCTGGTCGCGATCACCGCATTCATGCGGCGGATCAGCCATTTGGTGAAGGGCTTGTGATGACGTTGCGCGGCAGAAGTGAACACCAGCCGCAACTTCATGCGCAGTACATCGCGCATGAAAATACCTGCAAGCATCTCGATATTCCGGCGTGCATGCCAGATACGAAAACGTCGTTTGGCAGGCTTTTTCCAGAATGAAAGAAGAGCACCCCAGCCGAGTTGTGGCAGAGTTTCAGGTAACCCAGATCCCATTGTTGCAATTCCTAATCCCTTTGCACGCTGCAAAGGGATTAGCTGCACGATAGTTGAAGTCACACCGGAAAGGCGGCGCTTGAAATTGGGCGCTACGACTTCAACCTGTTCAATGGGAACTGGCACGTTTCGCCTCAAATGAACTTGAGACCGAGAATCTCATATGAACGCGAACCGCCGGGTGCATTGACCTCAATGGTATCGCCTTCACCCTTGCCGATCAGCGCACGCGCGATTGGCGAAGAAATTGAAATACGGCCTTCCTTCACGTCGGCTTCCTGATCGCCAACGATCTGATAGATCTTCTCTTCTTCGGTATCTTCATCAATCAGCGTGACGGTTGCACCGAATTTGATCTTGTCACCAGAAAGCTTTGTTACATCAATAACTTCGGCGCGACCAACCAGCTCTTCCAGCTCGTTGATGCGTCCTTCATTCAAGCTCTGGGCTTCCTTAGCAGCGTGATACTCCGCGTTTTCCGAAAGATCGCCGTGCGCACGCGCCTCGGCAATTGCCTCAATGATCCGCGGACGTTCACTTTGCTGACGCGTGCGGAGTTCTTCCTTGAGGTTTTCGAAACCGCGAGGGGTCATAGGGAACTTTTCCATACCCAGTCCAGTCCTTTCCATCGCCCGCCGCGCTTCCCTCCAGGATGAGCGCGACGGCAGTTTGATTGCCCGCCTGATCCTGCTCCAAAATTGGCCCAGGACACCCGTCCGGAAGGCTAAATCGCCAGCCGGCACACAAAAAGAAAACGGTCCCCGAAACACATGCTTCGGAACCGTTCAAAGTGATGTTGCTGTAACTATAGCATTTTCATCAATCATTTCACGAAGAAAAATTTAAGCCTGTTAATTCTGCAGCACACCATTCCTATTTTGCCTGAATGGGCCAGTTCGCAGGCCATTTCTCAGGACCACCATCGTAATTGCCATCGCAGTCGTCCTTAACGCGCTCTTGCACAAGCACAAAGTGCACGTGTCCGTCGCCCGCATCCGTGGCTTTCCAGACATCATAGGTGCCACAATCACCCAGCCCCCTGCCCTTGAAGAAAGCTGTCAGCGTCTTGTTCTGCTGCGACCAGTCAATGTTCCATGCCTGATCAGTAACGGTCGGACCATCATCCGAAATCGTTGGCAGTGAAATCGGAACCACCTGATTCTCATATTGGCTGTAGAATACGTAGGGCTGATTATAAGCGCCCGGCGAACCGCACGGCATTCCGATCAGGTGAAGGCCGTCTGCGATTTTCGCGTCAAAGCCTCCGCCAGTGCTGAAAGAATTTCCACTGGATGTCCCGCACAAACCATTTTCTTCAGTGAAGTCCTTGCGAAGCTGCTCCGGCACCTGATCGACTGAGGCAATGATTTTCACCTCCGATGGCAGCGGCGCAGGCTTGTTTCCCTTTGCCTGCAATGCATCGACTGTGCCAGCGCGTGATTGCTGCTCATCGGCATAGATTAAACCGCCAACAAATCCGGAGAGCGAGTAATTCGAGGTTTTTCCTGCAAACTTGAGCTGCAATTTCTGGCCATTCTTCATGGCATCAATCAGTTTGGTAACGGCAGCCGCGTCACCATAATTGAGCTGATCGCCCTTGAGCGATGCTGCTGATGCTTCCACCACCAGCACCGACTTTCCGTCGACGAACAGTTCCAGTTTCCCTGAAGCCTTGGACGGATCAATATAGGAAAGCTGCAATTCCGGCTTCGATCCGATCGCGCGGCTCCTGTATATACCAAGCGCTGGCGCGCCTTCACTTGCGACCGGAGTGAGGCTTAATGTGCAGTTTTGCGCAAAGTCGCATAGAACAGAAGTACCCCGGATCAGCTTATAGGCGGCCTGTGATATGCCAGTGTGTGAAAGCAACGAAATCGCCGCCCATCCTGTGAGCAAAATTGCTCTGAGCCCAAACTTCCGAAAAACCATAACCCGCTCCATAAGATTTAAAATATCAATGAACGAACATGTCGTATTTAAAGTACTGTCTTGCCGATCCCACATGATATTTTCTATAGCATGACCACCCCGGAAACATGATCCAAGTCATTGCGGGCGTTTTTCTTGGGGATGAAGCAACAATGACGCGCGTACAGGCGAATTTACTCCTCCTTCTGGCCGGTGTCATTTGGGGCATGGGCTTCGTGGCGCAATCCACGGCCATGGCGAGCATCGGACCGTTCCTGTTTATCGGTGTGCGTTCCGCAATTGCAGCGCTCACCGTTTTGCCATTCTCGATAGCAGAAGGCAGACGCTCACCGCACAAGCTGCAAAGCCAGAACTACTTCTTTTTCATGCTTGTGGGAGCCACTCTGTTCATAGGTCTTGCCCTGCAGCAGATTGGGCTGATCACAACATCAGTCACCAATGCTGGTTTTCTCACCGGACTTTATGTCGTGATGGTGCCGGTGCTGGGTGTCATCATTTTCCGCAACTGGCCCCACCCCGTCGTTTGGCCAAGTGCGGTTGCATGTCTTGCAGGTATTTTTCTTTTGTCAGGTGGCGCATTAAGCGCATTCAAGCAAGGCGACTGGCTTGTGATCATTGGCGCAGTGTTCTGGGCGATGCAGGTTCTGCTGATTAGCCGCGCCAATCGTGCTGGGCGTCCCATCACACTCAGCTGCGTGCAGTTTGCCACTGCTGCTGTTGCAGGGCTGGCAATCGCTCTTGCCGTCGAAGACATCAACTGGAACATCATCGTCCTTACATGGAAAGAGCTTCTGTTTACAGGCGTCTTTTCCTCAGGTGTTGCATTCACTCTGCAAGCCATCGGCCAGCGCTACACAACATCAGCACAAGCCGCAATCTTCCTCTCATCCGAAGCGATCTTTGCCGCGATGTTTGGTGCGATCTTCCTTGGTGACCGTCTGACATTTATTGGCTTCATCGGCTGCGGCCTGTTGTTTACAGCCATGCTCACCGTGGAACTGGTTCCCATGTTCTGGAAGCATAAAGCAGAACCAATTCCAGCAGCAGCGGAATAATTAACCTCTGAAAATCAGTGCTGCACCGCCTGCGATCAATGCAAAGCCAAGCACGTGGTTCCAGGTGAAAGCTTCTTTCAGATAGAAGATCGAGAACAGGCTGAAGATCACAAGTGTGATGACTTCCTGCATCGTTTTGAGCTGCGCTGCTGAATAGACTTCATGCCCGATGCGATTTGCTGGCACAGCCAGACAATATTCGATCAGCGCAATACCCCAGCTGATGAAAATAACTGTCACCAACGGTGTGCTGGTGAACTTTAAATGCCCGTACCAGGCAAAGGTCATGAAAACATTGGAGCCGATCAAAAGCAGGATCGGCAGAACACTCGGCGACATCAGTGCTGACATGAAAAGAACTTTTGGGGACCGGGAGGATACTATCGCGGCTTGGCCCGAAACCGCAGGAGACGAATAGCAAAAAGGCATGAAGATTTCGCCAAAGTTATGACCACTGATTTGGCGGGAAATCACCTTATTTGCGCCATAGCCCTTAACGCACTCACTGACTGTTCGTTTACGCTTATCGGCTAATATGAGCCTGAGCAGGTTCCAAAATGAAAGGCTGGGGCATGAGTGTTGCGTTGTCCAATCGCTTTCATCGCTATCTGATACCGGCATCTCTTGCCTTGCTGACGCTGGCTACCGGTTGTTCCGGAGAGCGCCCGCCACGTCCGCAGGCCGAAATCGGTAATGCTGATGTGATGCCACCGGCCCCTGTCGCCTCTGGCCCAGCTGCCTCTGCCAATCCGCAGCACGAAGAGCGCGTTGTTGGACTGGCCGAAGAAATCGAAAACAATGCCAATGAGATGACAACGCAGAGCCAGCCGCATTATACCGGCGATTATGGCTTCGCGACACCTGTCCAAAACCCGGTCAGCACCGCCGAGAATATTTATGCGATGTCCAATTCGGATGCGGCCTGTCGGACGCGCCTGAAGCGCCTGGGTGTTGTCTTCACCGAGAAGTCGCCTATCAATCAGAGCGGCAGCTGCCGCATCGACAATCCTATCGAGGTCAGCGGCTTCAACAGTGGTTCAATCGCTTTCAAGCCGGCAGCAACACTTAATTGTCAGGTCACGGAAGCTTTTGCGCGCTGGATCAAAGGCGATCTGCAACCATCGGCACGCCTGCGCTACCTGTCCGGCGTCAATACGATTTACAATGCCGGTGGCTACTCATGCCGGACGATGAATCACCGCCGCGGTGCCAAGATGTCCGAGCATTCACGTGGCAATGCCATCGACGTCACCAAAATCGTGCTGAACAACGGCAAGAGCATTACAGTTCGCAAACCCGGTTTCTTCGCCTTTCGTGAAAAAGGCTTGCTCAACAGCGTCCGTTCCGATGCTTGCGATTACTTCACCACAGTACTCGGCCCCGGCTATAATCGCGAGCATGCCGATCACTTCCACTTCGATCTGATGCAGCGTCGCAGCGGCTATCGCGCCTGCAAGTAATAAAAAGGCCCGGCTCAACCGGGCTTTTTTGATTCTGTTTCATCCGCTTAACGAAGCATGCTGAATCAATTCCCGAACTGCCTACTCAGCAGGAACTGGTGTTGGCTGACCACTCTTGTCGAGTGCTACCATCACGAACTCACCATGCGTCACGAGATCCATATCATCGGCAAGATAGCGCTGTGCCCAGGCTTCCACCCGTAATGTGATCGACGTGCGACCAACCCGTGTAATCTCGGTATAAACACAAAGAATATCCCCGATTTTCACGGGCTTGGCGAAAGCCATTTCACGTACTGCTGCGGTGACGACACGGCCCTTGGCACGCTCTGCAGCACGGATGCCGCTGGCCGTGTCCATCTGCGCCATAACCCAGCCGCCGAAAATATCGCCAGCCGAGTTGGTATCTTTCGGCATTGCCTGCGTGCGCACGGTCAGCATGCCCTTGGGCGCATTGATATCGTTCATCAATAAATCCTTCGATCATCTGAAATGAGTCGAGAGTGAGTATGCGGTAAGCCTCTATCAAGGGAAAGTGCGACATCCGCACCGCAGCCATGCAAATCAAACATGATGCAACGCCGTAAATATTAAAAACTTAATTATTAATCACAATCGAAACATTCCTAAGACTTTAAAGTAAAAATAACAATCATCCGTTATATACAGATCTAAGGTATAAGCATCGGGGGATAGCATGAGATTAATTATTACATCATCAATTACTACATTAGCACTTTTATTTGCAACCAACGCAGAATCTTCAACCGGACTTGCAAATGCAAATATTAATCTTCGTACCGGTCCCGGCACACAATATCCATCGATGGGCAGCATCCCCAATGGGGTTGTGCTTGATGTCGCTGGCTGCACAAGTGGCTACGGCTGGTGCCGCGTCAATTATCGCGGCCTTGATGGCTGGGCTTCATCAAACTATATCGCGGTTCAGACCGGTGGTGGCGGTTACACCACCAATGACAATTTTGGATCGACCGCTGCAGCCATCGGCATACCGCTGATCGCCGGGTTAGTGATCGGTTCGGCAATCAACAACAATCGATGGGATGACGGCCCGAACTGGGGTCCAGGTTGGGGACCTCGCCCCTATCGATCCGGATGGGGTCCGGGTCCATATCGTCCGGGTCCGGGTTGGCGTGGACCGGGCCAATGGGGACCGCCTCGTCCACATTGGAGCGACCGACCCGGCTGGAATGATCATCCGGGTTTCCACCCGAATTTCTATGGCCCCGGCAATCGCTGGCGTCCACGGTAAATATCACCTCCTGACAGCCTGATGTCAGGAGCCATAGAAAACTGCGATGCGGTGCGGCGGATTTAGCCGCTGCACCCTTTTCATTTGAGCTGCGAAATTCCATATTGGGAGCATGGCTTCCTCAAAAGATAAATACTCTCAGGATTCGCGCAAGCTGACCGGCCAGACTGGCGGCTTCGGTGAGGCACCTCAGTCCGATTTCTCGGGTGCACCGCTGTCCGGGTCCATTTCCGATTGGGCAAAAGAGATCAGCGATGAGGCCGTCAAGCCTCAAGCCAAGGCAAAACCGGCCAAAGCCGCGAAGCCCCCAAAAAAGGTGCCTAAACGGAGCAAGGAATCATCACGTAGCGCACGCGGTACGTCGATGGGTGGTGCCGCCTCTGCCAAAGAACGTGCCGCAGCAGGCCTTAATCCCGTAGCGGGACTGGATATCAGCCTCGAAGATGCAGCCGAGTTTAGTCCCTCCGGCGCGACCGCAACCGTTCAGGCACTTTCTGATCTGATTGAATCTGGCAATCCGCTGTTCAAGAATGGCGAGTTGTGGACCCCGCACCGTCCAGCCCGCCCCGAAAAATCCGAAGGTGGTATTGCGATCCAGATGGAATCGGGTTTCGAACCATCCGGCGATCAGCCAACAGCCATTCGCGATCTGATAAGCGGCCTTGATGATCAGGACCGCACACAGGTTCTTCTTGGTGTTACCGGCTCCGGTAAAACATTCACCATGGCGAAGGTCATTCAGGAAACGCAGCGCCCTGCGCTCATTCTTGCTCCAAACAAGACGCTTGCCGCACAGCTCTACGGTGAGTTCAAAAATTTCTTCCCAAACAATGCTGTCGAGTATTTCGTTTCCTACTACGATTACTATCAGCCCGAAGCCTATGTAGCGCGGTCCGATACCTATATCGAAAAGGAATCGACGGTAAACGAACAGATCGACCGTATGCGCCACGCGGCGACGCGTGCGCTGATCGAGCGCGATGACGTGATTATCGTGGCATCGGTTTCATGCATTTACGGTATTGGTTCGGTCGAAACCTATACCGCCATGACTTTCGAGATGAAAATCGGCGACAGGCTCGACCAGCGCCAGCTTCTCGCCGATCTCGTGGCGCAGCAATATAAGCGGCAGGACATCAATTTCGTGCGTGGCTCGTTCCGGGTGCGAGGCGATACGATTGAAATCTTCCCGGCCCACTTGGAAGACCGCGCATGGCGTATCTCGCTATTTGGCGATGAAATCGAGACCATCGTTGAATTTGACCCGCTGACCGCCCAGAAGACGGGCGATCTGCAATCGGTCAAGATTTACGCGAATTCACACTATGTGACACCGCGCCCGACGCTTAATCAGGCCATCAAGTCCATTCAGGAAGAGCTGCAGCATCGCCTTGCAGAACTGACCCGCGCAGGCCGACTGCTTGAGGCACAACGCCTTGAGCAGCGCACCAATTTCGACCTTGAAATGCTCGAAGCAACCGGCGTGTGCAACGGCATCGAAAACTACTCACGCTATCTGACGGGACGTCAGCCCGGCGAGCCGCCACCGACCCTGTTTGAATATATCCCGGACAATGCACTGGTGTTCCTCGACGAGAGCCACGTCACGGTTCCGCAGATTGGCGGCATGTATCGCGGCGACTTTAGGCGCAAAGCAACATTGGCCGAATATGGTTTCCGCCTGCCATCCTGCATGGACAACCGCCCGTTGCGCTTTGAGGAATGGGACGCCATGCGTCCGCAGACTATCGCGGTTTCGGCAACGCCCGGCAAATGGGAAATGGAAGAAGCTGGCGGCGTGTTTGCCGAACAAGTCATCCGCCCGACCGGCCTGATCGATCCGCCGGTTGAAGTCCGCCCAGCGAAAAATCAGGTCGACGATGTTCTCGGCGAAATCCGCGAAACAGCGCGCAAGGGCTATCGCACGCTCTGCACCGTGCTGACCAAGCGTATGGCAGAAGACCTGACCGAATATCTGCATGAACAAGGTGTTCGCGTACGTTACATGCACTCGGACATCGACACGCTGGAACGCATCGAAATCATCCGCGATCTGCGCCTTGGCGCTTTCGATGTATTGGTGGGTATCAACCTGCTGCGCGAGGGTCTCGATATTCCGGAATGCGGTTTCGTCGCCATTCTGGATGCCGACAAGGAAGGCTTCCTGCGTTCGGAAACTTCGCTGGTCCAGACCATCGGTCGTGCGGCGCGTAACGTTGACGGCAAGGTCATTCTTTACGCCGACAACATCACCGGCTCGATGCAGCGCGCGATGGATGAAACCAGCCGCCGCCGCGAGAAGCAGGAAGCTTATAACCTCGAACATGGCATCACGCCTGCCTCGGTGAAGAAGAACATCACGGACATTCTGAATTCGGTCTACGAACAGGATCATGTCCGCGCCGATATTTCTGGCTTTGCAGAAGAAGGCGCCATGATGGGCAACAATCTCACCGCTCATCTCGAGCATCTGCAAAAGCAGATGCGCGATGCTGCCGCCGATCTCGACTTTGAGAAGGCCGCACGGATGCGCGACGAGATCAAACGCCTGCGCGAGATGGAACTGGCAATTTCCGATGATCCGCTGGCACGCGAAGTCGAGCTTGAAAGTCCTGTGACGGGTCGCACCAAAGGTCGCCACAACGCGGGCCGCAAGGTACATCGCACAGTCGATGATGCGCCGAAGAAGTCGCTGTTCGCCAAGCCTTCGCTCGACAATATGGGACCTGGAACGGACACGGCAAAACCGCTGTTCCGCAAGAACACGCTGGATGAAATGACCGTTAAGCGGACAGAAAAACCAGCAGGTGCTGACGACGCCATCATCCGTCGCGAACGTTCTGGCATCGGGTCTTATGAAGATCCGGCTGAAACGGCCCGCAAAAAGCGTCGCCCCGGCAAGACAGGCCGACCGGGGCGGTAATATCGCAAAGCCTGAAGGCTGCTTACCAGCCTTCAAGCACAATCTTGCCTTTGGCCTTGCCACTTTCCAGCACGCCATGCGCTTGTTTAAGATTAGCAGCATTGATTGGCGACAAAACTTCCGTCACCGTTGTTTTGATTTTGCCTGCATCGATCAATCGCGCAACTTCATTCAGAAGCTTGCCCTGTTCATTCATATCCGCCGTTTCAAAAACAGGACGTGTGAACATCATCTCCCAATGGATTGAGACCGACTTGCGTTTCAGCGGCGCGACATCAAATGTATCGAAATCGTCGATCAAACCGAACCTCCCCTGTGGGGCGATCAATGAGACCACCTCGTTGAAATGATCCATCGTCTGCGTGGTGGAAAAAACAAATGCCGGTGCGCCGATACCCAGAGCCGACACCTGTTCCGCGAGCGGCTTGCTGTGGTCGATGACATAATGTGCGCCGAGTTGTTTCACCCAATCCTGCGTTTCAGGACGTGAGGCGGTGGCAATCACGGTCAGATCAGTCAACGCGCGTATCAGCTGAATTGCTATCGAGCCAACCCCGCCTGCTCCACCGATAACGAGAACAGCATTTGCCGCGCCCGGCACCGGTTTACGAATGTCGAGCCTGTCAAAAAGCATTTCCCAGGCGGTGATTGATGTCAGCGGCAGGCCAGCGGCCTGACTATTGGAAAGAGACGATGGCGGTGTCCCCACAATGCGTTCATCGACCAGATTGAATTCGCTATTGGCTCCCTGTCGAATATAAGAACCAGCATACCAGACCTTATCTCCAATCTTGAAATTCTGCACCGCTTCGCCGGTTTCAACAACAATACCAACCGCGTCCCAGCCCAGTACCTTCCACTGGCCCGGCTCTGGTGAAACACCTTTACGGATTTTGTAGTCGACCGGATTAACCGCGATGGCTTCAACCTGCACCAACAGATCGCGGCCTTTCACAACAGGCTTGTCCAGTTCTACATCAACCAGCGAATCCGCACGATCCAGCTTTCCGGCAGTTTGATAGGCAACAGCTTTCATAGTCTTTGCTCCATTTGCTATGGATCAAATATTAGACTACTATCAGAAAATAGAAATACGTACAAAAATCGCCCATAGTGTCGATTTATGTACTTAGTATATAAAGGTTACTGAAATGACCAAGGCAAAACACTCGCGCTTCGATTGCAGTCCCGGCTGCGCAGTCGAAGCTGCCATCAGCCTCATCGACGGCAAATGGAAAAGCGTTGTGCTGTTTCATCTTCTGGATGGAACGCTGCGGTTCAACGAATTGCGACGACAGATACCGGGCGTCACGCAGCGTATGCTGACCAATCAGCTCCGCGAACTTGAAGAAGACGGTCTGATCGATCGCAAAGTCTATGCGCAGGTTCCACCCAAGGTGGAATATAGCCTTTCCCCGCTTGGTCGCAGCATCGAGCCAATCCTGCTGGCACTGAAGGATTGGGGTGATACCAATATCGAGCGCTTCAGCAAGTCCATCAAGACAAAGACAGCTGCATAAATAAGCATTCCCCAGCCCCAGCGGAATCTCAACTGAGGATCGCAGCAAATGACGAATGACGGTGATGTTATAAGAATTTACAGGGGAACGCCTGAATCGGCTGCTATGGTCGCAAATACTAGAAAGGCTATGGCTATCACCGCCAAAATCAATCGTTTGACATTTAACGATCCTGACGAAGTTCGAGCCTTATTCAGCGAACTCATCGGAACAAAGGTGGACGACAGCTTTCTTTTGATCCCACCCTTTTTCTGCGCTGACGGAAATGGAATCCAGGTCGGTCGGAATGTGTTTGTAAACCAGAACTGCACTTTCTATGGTCTCGGCGGTCTGAGTATTGCTGATGACGTCATGATCGGACCAAATGTAAGCATTATTACCTCTGGACATCCGATTGAGCCTTCACAACGACGCGATGGCGTGATCGCCAAGCCAATCACAATAGAGAAAAACGTTTGGATCGCAGCCGGTGCAATAATCATTGGCGGCGTGAAAATAGGTGAAAATTCTGTTGTTGCGGCGGGTTCAGTTGTCACCAAAGATGTTCTTCCAAACACGCTTGTGGGAGGAAATCCCGCGCGCAAGATTCGCACCGTTAGCGACGATTGAAAAAACGGCCGCGAGAAAAACGCCTCGCGGCCGATAATTCTTCAGGCATCCAGTAACCTGATGTTCCTACCAAACCGGATTAAAAAATGGCCGCGGCGGGATTACCGGCACTGACCACTGCCGGTAATGCGATAACCCGCACGTTCTGCTTCACAGCGATTTGGGAATGTCTGCCTGTCACCACCACGACGCGCGCAAACCGGCATATATTCCCTTGTGCAAGCCCCTGCACCTGGACGCCCCGGCCTGTTGCCCTGATGTGGCGGGCGACCCGGCCGTTCCCCTCCCCAGCCGGAACCCGGTCCCGGTCTTGACGTGCATTGTCCGTTGCCGACAACCCGATAGCCATCGGCACGCGCCTGACAGGCATTGCCAAAAGTCTTGCGTGATTGGCCACGTTCACCACAAACCGGCGCATAAATCATCGGACACATCTGTGGTTGCGTTGGACCTGGCCGTACCGGAGGTCGATAATCCGGGCCGCCTTCGGCAACACACCCTGCCAGAAACATAGCACTCGCGATCAAACCCAAACGGCTGATTCTGTTTAGAAGCATTGCTCTCTCCCTCTCATGTCTGAATGCTAAAATGGCACAACAACCTCCGAGAACAAGGAGGTATTGGAAGATAATCGGCATGGTTCTCAGCAACCACATATCGACAAGTCGCAAACATGCATTACTCTACATCCCCAGAGCGGGATAAAGGGCGGAATCAACAGCATGAATCGTCGGCATATAAAGATAGCGACATTTGCATTTATGCAGCTCTTTTGCTGGCCTGAAAGCTTCAACGCAGCAGCACAGACAGCGGTCAATCCCGAATCTCTGATTTATGGTCCACCTATGCCGCCCGAAAAGATCGCGCCGACTGTCGGTCGCATTTGTGAACTCATAGAAATCAATGCCGAAGCGCAAGGGATCCCGAAGGACTTCTTCGCGCGGCTTATCTGGAAAGAAAGCCGCTTTGATCATCGCGCCGTCAGTCCCGTCGGCGCACAGGGCATTGCTCAATTCATGCCTTATACCGCCAAAGAGCGCGGCCTTGCCGATCCATTCGATATTGAGCAAGCTATCCCGGCATCTGCGGGATTTCTAGGCGAACTCAAACGCGCTTTCGGGAATTGGGGGCTGGCTGCTGCTGCTTATAATGCCGGACCAACCCGCGTTTCCAACTGGATGCGCTCGGGCGGATTTCTTCCTCTTGAGACGGAAGACTACGTTCTTGATCTCACAGGCGCTCCGGCTGACAATTTTGCGTCCGGCAGTGAGATCACGAACAAGCCCCTCGATGCAAAACTCAGTTTTGCAGAAGCTTGCCAGCGCCTGCCGATCATTCGCACGGCTACAATACCTATGTCACGCATCAAGCCTAAGCCTTGGGGCATTCAGGTCGCGGGCAATTTTCGGCGCAGCGTTGCTGTCAATCAGTGGAGCAGGCTGCGTAAGCAATTCTCCTCGGTGCTCGCGGGCCACAATCCAGTCATTAGCCGTGTACGCACCCCAATGGCCCGGCGTGGCATCTATGCAGTACGCATCGGAGCCGATAGCCGAGGCGAAGCCGACAACATTTGCTCTAAACTTCGCGCAGCAGGCGGTGCATGCATAGTTTTGCGCAATCGGTAAGCAAATGAGCATGCTATACCTTAGTATGAATCGATATATTGCGTTTGGCCTGTGCTATTTTGGTATTGAATGAGTGATATTCTCGTAATTTTTGTAAAGATTCGAGACGATACCGTTACGAAGATAACCAATCTCATATTCCATGAAGAATTTGCTTGCCAAATTACGCATCATAGATCAGTCTTCGTTCGTCCGGGCAATTTGAGTACAAACGGAAGACTGGAAGAACGGCGCGCCGGAACCGCTAGAAGTTCCGGGTCGGAGATTAGTCTCTGGCAATGATCGGTTCCTTTCCTATGTCGAGAACTGCCTGCATGACCCTCTGCCGGGTGTGTGGTGCGTTCGGCGGAAGTTGTAATTCCACTGTCTTTTAATAAAGCGGTGGCGCCAAGGAAAAGGAACGGATCCCATGGCACAGACCGGACAGGTCAAATTCTTCAACTCCGAAAAAGGTTTCGGATTTATCAAGCCTGATGATGGCGGTGCAGACATTTTTGTCCATATCTCTGCCGTACAGGCTTCAGGTTTGGCTGGACTTGCTGACAACCAGAAGGTTTCCTACGAGACTGAACCGGATCGTCGCGGCAAAGGTCCTAAGGCTGTAAACATCTCGGTTACTGACTAAGTCCGAAATTTTACAGAACAAGAATTTGATCCCCGGCTAACGCCGGGGTTTTTTATTGATTGCGACACATATAAAAACGAATAATAAGAGTACCGATCTATTCAGCCAGCTCCAAATGCGCTCCAGATGGCTGTGCGCGAAATATTACCAACACTGCATTTAATTTACCGGATAATAGTGGTTTCAGCCGCCCCTTCACCATTGTTCAGCCTCCATTCATGTCGAGACTATTAACTTGTCATTCATGATTGATGCGGTGCGCCATCGCGGCCCTGCACATCGACGAAATTGCAGTTGTGCTTCTGAAGGAGCGGACAATGAACAAACTAATTAAAACAGCTATTCTGGCAGTCGCCGCCATAGCAGCAGTCTCAGCACCGCTGGCTTCAGCATCCGCTGACTCCTGGGGACGTCGCGGTTGGGATCGCGGTGGTGACTGGAACCGGGGCGGTTGGGATCGTCCTTATCATCGTCACCGTGACCGCAGCGGCGATGCGGTTGCTGCTGGCGTCATCGGTCTTGCAGCCGGTGCACTCATCGGTAGCGCTCTGAGCCAGCCACAGCCGACTTATGTCCAGCCAGCGCCCGTTTACGCGCCGCCTCCACCACCGCCTGCATATTATCCGGCTCCCCCTGCACGCAGCGTGCAGTATCGCGTGGGCTATGAGCCATGGAGCCGTGGCTGGTATCAGTATTGTTCAGACCGTTACCGTTCGTTCAATGCCAATACCGGAACCTATCGCGGTTATGATGGACGCGACCATTTCTGCTCGGCGAACTAATCCCGCTAGCAATCCGCAATTGGAAAAGCCGCCTCAAGGGCGGCTTTTTTCACAAGCAGTTCAGCTCATGCATATCCGATATCGTTGAGAAACGGATTGTTGCGGCGTTCTTCGCCAAAGCGTCCGCCGGGACCATGACCACATAAAAAGCCAATATCGTCGCCCAAAGGCAGAAGCTTTTCTTTTATCGAGCGGATGAGCGCGGCGTGATCACCACCCGGCAGATCAGTGCGACCGATTGAACCGTTGAACAGAACGTCTCCGACAATCGCAAAGCGCGCTTCAGGATTGTAGAACACCACATGTCCCGGCGCATGTCCGGGGCAATGAAAGACATCGAAAGTGTGCCCGGCAACTGAAACCGTATCACCCTCTTCCAGCCAGCGGTCGGGTGTGACATTACGCACGCCCTCAGTCAGTCCGTATTTAAGCCCGGTAGTTGCCAGGTTATCGAGCAGAAACTTGTCGTCCTTGTGCGGACCAATAATCTCAACGCCCAGATCTTCCTTGAGGTCCAGCGCTGCACCTGCATGGTCGATATGGCCATGCGTGATCCAAATGGCTTCTACGTCAACATTCTGAGACGCAATTGCCTCTTTGATCCGATCAAAATCGCCGCCGGGATCAATCACTACACCCTTTTTAGTGTCGCCATCGAAAAGGACAGTGCAGTTCTGCTGAAATGGCGTCACTGGAACGATGATGGCTTGTAATTGTCCCATATAGAATACTCCATTCAGTCAGCATGTTGGAAAAGTTGGCCGAGGCGAATTTCGGACTGTCGCAGACTATTTGCACCTTCACATAATGCGCGACATTCAGTTTGCAAAGGCTTGATCATAGTAAAACGGGCGGCACAAGGCCGCCCGTATCCCCTCTCACGAAACTTGTTCACATCTCCAAAAGCCTGAAACCACTTTTAGAGCAATGTCACCCCATGAGATCGCCGGTTGTTGTCCCCACAACCACGCTATTCGCTTAAGCTCAGGCTTTGCTTGCCATTGAGTTCTTGATCAGTCCGATAATTGCTGTGAGGACGATACCGCCCACACCGCCACCAGCCAGCTGGCCAACGACACCATTGAGAACCGAGTCCAATCCGCCACCGGACAGCATAGGCAGAAGCTGGCCAAGAATAACGCCGCCGATGCCACCGGCAACTGTATTGCCAGCAGTTCCGAGGCTGAGATTCTTAACAGCACCAGCAATATTGCCGCCTACTGCGCCTGAAACAAGTTGAAGAATGATAGGCAGTAGAGATTCCATAATCGTCACCCCATCTGAGTTAAAAGCCGGAATAACGCGAATCCGACCCGAAAAATCTTGGACCGAAACTTTCCAAAGTCAAACATTAAGCAGTCACATAGTAAAAAAGCGGCTTAAAAGCCGCTTTTTTCTGTTTAAAACGTTGTTACTCGGCTGCTATTCGCTTGGGCTGAACTTCAGCAGCATAATCGTTCATCAGCATGTTGGTGATTTCACCGGGTGTAAAATGGTATTTTCCAATTTCTGAAACCGGCGTCACTTCTGCTGCCGTTCCACACAGGAAGCATTCGGTGAATGTCGCCATTTCTTCCGGCATGATAACCCGTTCAATAACTTCCAGACCCCGACGCTTGGCAAGATCAATGATCGTGCGACGCGTGATGCCATCAAGGAAGCAATCAGGCTTTGGGGTGTGCAATGCGCCGTCTTTGACAAAGAAAACATTCGCACCAGTGGCTTCAGCCACTTGCCCGCGCCAGTCCAGCATCAGCGCATCCGCATAGCCCTTTGCTTCTGCTGCATGCTTGGAAATGGTGCAGATCATATAGAGGCCAGCAGCCTTGGAACGCGACGGTGCAGTGCGCGGATCGGGGCGGCAATATTCTGCAATGTCGAGACGAATGCCCTTCATCTTTTCTTCAGGCGAGAAATAGCTCGGCCACTGCCAGATCGCGATAGCCAGATGAATGCGGTTGTTCTGAGCCGAAACACCAAGCGACTCTGATCCACGCCATGCAATCGGACGAACATATGCATCCACGAAGCCCTGCTTCTTGAGCAGTTCGCGACAGGCATTGTCGATTTCTTCGACACTATATGGAATCTCGAAGCCAAGAATTCGGGCGGATTCATGCAGGCGCTCAGTATGCTCGGTCAGCTTGAAAATTTCACCGCCATAAGCACGCTCGCCCTCGAATACGGCGCTCGCATAGTGCAGACCGTGAGTCAGCACATGTACCTTCGCATCCTTCCAGGAGACAAACTCGCCATCCTGCCAGATAAATCCGTCGCGTTGATCGAATGGAATCGCAGCCATTTCACTCTTCCTCAAAATTAGCCCGCTTTTTCTGCAAGCCGTTTGGCTCAGATGAGCCTTTCCCTAATCTTTTCTGGCCAGTTAAATCGATATAACTGGTAAGTAAGACGTGTTTTTCTTCGCCAACACTGGCATTTTACAACCAAATGCGCTGAGGTCAGCTCGAACAACTACGCTGAGATCAGGCAAATAATGCATGTAAAACAAAGATATTTCCGACAATTACGGAAAATAACGCTCGCCATTGTGCTTTACCGTCCTTATTGGACAGTCTGACACAGCAAGCCGCGTAATTATCTCTCCTCCAACATGCACCAGCGCAAACTTTATTCCAAAAAAAGCGGTCTGCACTTACCAAAAATTATCTTGGCGATTGAGTTATGTCAACAATGCTGACATATTTATCGCAACAGGATGGAGCTTCGATGTGAATTCGACGAACGACGTGAACTATATCAGCAATCCTCTGACGTGTCTGGAGGCTGACGATCTCAACGTCATTGAACTGCTGTTCTTCTCTTATCGCGATTTCACCGCTGACCCGGACCTGATCCTCGAGAAGATCGGATTTGGCCGTGCCCATCACCGTGTGCTCTATTTCATCAATCGCAAGCCCGGCATGACGGTAGCCGAACTTCTTGAAGTGCTGCGCATTACCAAACAGAGTCTGTCGCGCGTTCTCAAGCAACTGATCGATACCGGCCATGTTGTGCAGGCCACAGGGCTGCACGATCGTCGTCACCGCAAACTTTACCCCACAAAAAGTGGGCGACAACTCACGCTCGCCCTCGCTTTGCCACAGTCGCGCCGCATCGCGCGGGCATTGGAAGAATCCGGCGCTGCAGAACGCGAAGTTATTGAGCGGTTTCTTTATAATATGGTCAATCCTGAGCGCCGCGCCCAGATTGACGATTTCGCGGCAACTGAAACGGCCGGGAATGCGTCCGAACCGAAACTCGAGAAGGCTGGGGGCTAATCGCCAACAACGCAAGCCTCAGATAGACGCGCTGTCTTGCAGTGGCTAAGATGCGGTGTGTTATGGAAAGCCACGATCTGGCTTTCCTCCATATACGTGAAGTAAAAGCCCAGTGCCGTGCAGCATCCTTTGCACGGTGATTTGGCACAGGATGGGATCAAACGACGCCATGGCTGTAGAAGAATCGAACCTATCGGATGACGCACCACATCTCCTTGTTGTCGATGATGACACGCGAATCCGTAGCCTTCTTTCGCAATATCTGACGACCAGCGGCTTCCGCGTCACCATGGCGGCCAGCGCTGCAGAAGCGCGTCGCAAGCTTGAAGGCATCGACTTCGATCTCCTGATACTTGACGTGATGATGCCCGGCGAAACCGGTGTCTCGCTGACCCGCTCGTTGCGTGAGCAGAAAAGCGTGCCGATCCTGATGCTGACCGCTTTGTCGGAAACCGACAGCCGTATCGATGGTCTGTCAGCAGGTGCAGACGATTATCTGCCAAAGCCTTTCGATCCGCGCGAGCTGATCCTGCGTATCAATAATATCCTTCGCCGTGGTGCGTCACCGGCCCAGCCGAAGATCGAACAGATCGTTTTTGGGCCCTATACTTTCTTCATTCCGCGTCGCGAATTGAAAAAGGGCACCGAAACAATCAAGCTCACGGATCGTGAACAGGATATTATGGCGATTTTCGCCGAGCGCGCCGGCGAAACCATTCCGCGTCATGAACTGACCGGACAGGACGGCGATGTCGGCGAACGCACGATTGATGTGCAAATCAACCGCCTGCGTCGCAAGATCGAGCAGGACCCGGCTAATCCCGTCTGGCTGCAAACCGTTCGCGGCATCGGCTACAAGTTGAGCATTGAGTAGCGTTTAGATTTAGAGCGCGTCCCGAAAAGTGTGAAGCGGTTTTCGGACAAGATGCGCGTCAAAACAAGCGATTAGAGTGGAGCCTCGCAAAATTCAGAGCGTGACCGAAGACATGCAGTTTGCAGAACCGTCTGGAGTATTCTGAGACGATGAAGTCGCTCTGGAAAACACTCACGCGCTGGTTTGCGCGCCGCATGCCCAAAGGGCTCTATGCGCGTTCGCTTATCATTATCATTGCACCGATGGTGCTGCTTCAGTCAGTGATTGCCTATGTATTCATGGAGCGTCACTGGCAGATGGTGACGGAGCGGCTTTCAACGGCCGTTGTCCGCGATATCTCTGCAATCATCGACATCCTGGAAACCTATCCGCAGGAACCGGGCTACGACAATCTGATCCGCATTTCGCAGCAGCGCCTTGGCCTGAATATCTCGATCCTGCCACCCGATCCACTGCCGCCGCCGGGACCGAAACCCTTCTTCGCCATTCTCGATTACTTCCTGAGTGAAGAAATCACCCGCCAGATCAACCGGCCGTTCTGGGTCGATACGGTCGGTGATTCCGATCTCATCGAAATCCGCATCAAGCTCGATGACAAAGTCCTGCGTGTCTTTGCGCGTCGCAGTCAGGCCTATGCGTCCAATACCGGCATCTTCCTCACATGGATGATCGGCACCGCACTTGTGCTGTTGATCATCGCCATCGCTTTTTTGCGCAACCAGATCAAGCCGATCCAGCAGCTTTCGCAAGCAGCCGAAAGTTTCGGTAAGGGCCGACCGATGCCGGAAGGCTTCCGTCCTCATGGTGCCGAAGAAGTTCGCCGCGCAGGCATTGCCTTTATCCAGATGCGCTCGCGTATCGAGCGGCAAATTGAGCAGCGTACAGCCATGCTTTCCGGTGTGAGCCACGATCTGCGCACGATTCTGACCCGCTTCAAGCTGCAACTGGCACTGACCGGTAATGCAATCGACACAGAACCGCTCAATCAGGACATTGCCGACATGCAGACCATGCTTGAGGGCTATCTTGCCTTTGCGCGTGGCGAAGGCTCGGAAGAAGCTGCGACCTACGATGTGCGCCTGCTGTGTGACAAGCTCGCGAATGAAGCGCGCCTGCGCGAGCGTGGCTTTAAGTATTCGATCGAAGGCGACAGCGAGGTCAATGTTCGCCCGAATGCCTTCTCACGCCTCGTCAGCAATCTTGTCTCGAATGCCTTCCGCCACGCGGATAATGTTGAGCTTTCGATCACTCACAATGATGGCTGGCTGAAAATCATCGTTGATGATGATGGCCCCGGCATTCCGGAAGATCGGCGCGAAGATGTCTTCAAACCTTTCGTGCGCCTTGATGAAGCACGCACGCAGGATTCCGGCGGCACCGGCGGCCTTGGTCTCGCCATTGCCCGTGACATCGCCAGAAGTCATGGCGGGGATATCGATCTTGAAGACGCACCGACCGGCGGCCTCAGAGCGATTATTCGTATTCCGGCCTAAACGCGATTGATCGCCTGCGCTGCAACATAACCAAGCGCTGTCGCAGCGAGGCAGGCAAAAAGCGATATGCTCACATTCATGAGCGCGCGTCCCGGCATGCCCAGCCGCAATAATTCGAAAGTTTGCACACTGAATGAAGAGAAAGTGGTGAAACCGCCGCAAATACCGACCATGAAGGCGAGACGCCAGATTTCGGGCACTTCAAAGCGGCTCGATGCCATCGTCAGTGCGCCGAAGAAGGCGATTGCAAACGACCCGATGATATTGACGACAATTGTGCCCCAAGGCAGATCACGGCTGACTGGCGCGAGCCAGATTGCAAACCAGTAGCGCAAAACGCTTCCAAGCGCACCGCCCAAAGCTACGGCAATCGTTCCCTGCATCTGTCCCGTTCCTATTCGTTACTCACGCAGACTATTTGCACAATGTGCAAAGCCGACGCAAATCACCGCTATAAGATCAGAACAGTTTGACGCCGTTTTGTACTTTCTTATCGATAGCAGCGAGAACAACCTCGCCATTCTCATCTGGAAAGCCAAGTGTCAGAACTTCGGACATAAACGGGCCGATCTGACGTGGTGGGAAATTGACCACTGCCATCACCTGACGCCCAACCAGATCTTCCGGCTGATAATGCTTTGTTATCTGCGCGGATGACTTTTTGATACCGAACTTGTCACCAAAATCGATTTTGAGTTTAAAAGCAGGCTTACGCGCTTCAGGAAATGGAACAGCTTCAACAATGGTCCCCGTGCGGATATCGACCTTCTCGAAATCACCCCAGCTGATCGTTTCCGTCTCACTCATAACCAATCCCCTGAAATAGATCCCGGCAGTTTACCGGGATCTCTAATTCTTATGCGCGCCCAACTGTCTCGAAGACAACGCTTTCAAGCGATTCACGCGCGCTGACACCCGACCAGACAACAAACTGAAATGCCTGAAAATAAGTTTCACAAGCTTCAAGTGCTGCCGACAACAGCACCTCGACCTGGCGGCTGGTTGGCTCTGCACCACCGGCCAGCAGCAACGACTGGCGATACATGATCGCACCTTCCTGCTGCCACAAATCAAAATGACCCATCAGAAGCTTTTCATTGATCAGCGATAGCAGCCGCATCACTTCATTGACGCGCGGCTCTGCAACCTTGATGTCAAAGGCGCAAGCCAGGTGCAACGCTTCAAAGTCCTCCATCCAGGAGAACGAGATGTGGTAGTCGGTCCAGTTACCCGCTACCGAAATTGCAATTTCATCGTCGCCAGTCCGCTCGAACGTCCAGTCGTTTGAATTCGCAACGTGCTCGATCACATCCACAGGATGCGCTTCGCGTGCAAATTCAAGCTCAAGAAGGCTCATGTCCGTTTCCTGTTCTGGGAAGCGCCTCGAAAGACACCTCCAAATTCCCGGCGCGCAAGTCATTGCTCGCCCGCACCTGTCACCGCGCAAGACTAAGCGCAGAAAAACAGGCACGAATTGATCGGTTGAGGAACCGACATGCTTGAAAAGCATGCAGCGCCTCAATGGCACACGCACATACGCAACTGATACTGGAAAGCAGCCTGAAGACGCGAAAACTAAAACTACAGCCCCTCGCCGCCGCCCACATGACCACATTACGAATCATGTAGTGTTTTCAGTCTATTGATGCTGAATCTGAACGCCAGCCCCTTTTCTAAAAAGAGGCATTAAAGCATGTGGAAATATGATTGGAGCGGGCCGCAACCCTTGCCTTAACCGACTCTAAGACAAGGGTTTTTGGCACTTGCGGCCTGTTAATAAAAAATTATGAATTATCTTTGGATTTAGCAGTCGAAGCAGAGGATTTTGCCGTTTTGGCACTCGAATCAACTTCGAGTTTGGCAAGGCGCGTTTCCAAAGCTTCAATTTTAACAAGAAGAGCACTGTTTTCAGCACGCGCCTTGATTGCCATTTCGCGCACCGCTTCGAAGTCCTCGCGCTGCACCACATCAAGCGTATTCAGTACGCGTTCGCTCTGCGAGCGCAAAGCCGTCTCCACCTCACGGCGCACACCTTGGGCTGCGCCTGCCGCATCCGTCACAAGCTTGGCGAGTTCATCAAGAACCCGGTTTTGTCCGCTGGTCATGGCATTATTCCCTATCTTCGATACAGGCTTGTTGAAAACCTGATTTTGAAATAGGGCCGTCTCGGTTCTGATGCAAGTGAAGCTGTATAAACGTGATGACTTGACCACTCAGATATCGTCGCGCATGGTCCGCCGGAAAATGGAGTAATTGAATGATAGAGACGTTGCTGCCGGTTTCGGCTCTGGCTTTTCCGAATATCGATCCGGTGATTTTCTCCATCGGCCCCCTCGCCGTTCACTGGTACGGCCTTGGCTATGTCGTCGGCATCATGTTCGCATGGTGGTACGGCAAGAAGCTTCTGCGAAACCATCGTCTCTGGGCCAATAACCAGCCACCCATGAAGCCTGAAGCGCTCGACGACTTTGTCATCTGGGCGGCACTCGGCGTCGTACTTGGTGGTCGTATTGGCTACGTCCTCTTCTATAATTTTTCCTATTACCTCTCCAATCCACTGGCTATTCCGGCAGTATGGGATGGCGGCATGTCGTTCCATGGCGGCATTCTCGGCACCACAGTCGCTATGATCCTGTTCGCGCGCTCACGCGGCATCAAGGTCTGGAGCATGTTCGATGTGATTGCAGCAGGCGTCCCTGTCGGGCTTGGCGTCGTGCGCGTGGCAAACTTTATCAATTCCGAACTATGGGGCCGTGTCAGCGATGTGCCATGGGCTTTCTATTTCCCAAATGGCGGACCAGAACCACGTCACCCAAGCCAACTCTATGAAGCATTCCTCGAAGGCTTTGTGCTGTTCTTCGTTCTTCTTCTGCTCGTATGGGTCGGCAAGAAACTGAAAGCCCCCGGCTTTATCGCTGGCACATTCGTCCTTGGTTATGGTCTCAGCCGCATTATCGCCGAATTCTTCCGCGAACCGGATGCCCAGCTTGGCTATCTCTTCGGTGGCTGGCTGACTATGGGAATGATCCTTTCCCTTCCAATGGTTCTCATCGGCGTTTGGGCCATGTGGCGCGCCAATCGGGCAGCAGCTAAGAATGCCTGAGGCAACACTGAAAGACCGGCTAAAGCGACTGATCGGCACCACAGGGCCGATTAGCGTCGCCGATTACATGGCGGCGTGCCTCGGCGACCGTGAATCAGGCTACTACACAACACGCGAACCATTCGGACGTGAGGGTGACTTCATCACCGCGCCCGAGGTCAGCCAGATGTTCGGCGAACTGATCGGCATATGGTGCGTCGGCATATGGGATGCGCTCGGACGCCCTGACAATGCAGTCCTGTGCGAAGTCGGCCCCGGCCGCGGGACGTTAATGAGCGACATGCTGCGCACAACCAGACAGCTTGCACCAGAAATGTTCACAACCATGCGCGTTGCCATGGTCGAAACCAGCCCGCGACTGATCGAAAAGCAGAAAGAAAAGCTCTCTGGTTTGGGCCGGTCAATCGAATGGTTCGAGAACTTCCCGAGCATTCCCGACGGTCCGTTGATCCTCGTTTCCAACGAGTTATTCGATGCAATACCGTTCAGACAATTCGTTAAAGCCAATGGCCGGTTTGTCGAACGAATGATCGCGCTTGATGAGCAGGACGAGTTCCAGTTTGTCAGCGGCGCTGGTGGCATTGACGAGGCTCTATTGCCAATTGGTCATCAGTCAGCTTCCGATGGCGCTATCTTTGAGGCAGCCCCTGCCCGCACAGCTTTGATGCAGGAGATTGCGCAACGAATTGCAACAACACGTGGAGCCGCACTCACAATCGATTATGGGCATCTTCAATCAGGCTTTGCAGATACGCTGCAGGCCATGTTGAAACACGCCTATGACGATGTGTTTGCACATCCGGGTCAGGCAGATCTTACCAGCCACGTCGATTTCGACATGCTGGAAAGAACTGCCCGCGATTGCGGATGCAAGACGGGAACCATGACGCAAGGCGATTTTCTACTGGCGATGGGGCTTATCGACCGCGCGGGTCGCCTCGGCACCGGACGCGATGTGGCATCTCAGGAAAAAATTCGCGACGACGTTGAGCGGCTCGCAGCACCAGATCAGATGGGGACACTGTTTAAGGTCCTTGCTATCAGCGATCCCGCCACCGCAATCTTCCCGTTTGAAGCGACCCCGTATCCACCCTCGGCCTAGATCGCTGTCAAAAAGCTGCGATTGACAAGCCGACCTGCCTCCCCCAACATCCTGCCGTTTGAAAAGAGAAAGCTAATGACCGATAAGCCGCAACCGCTTCGCTCCGCCCTGCTGGATGGCCCTGCCGGACACAACGGCAAGCGCATTGCGCATGGTTTTTTCACGCGCAAAGGCGGCGTTTCAGATGGCATTTATGCCGGTTTGAATGTCGGCAGCGGGTCAAATGATGTGCCGGAACTCGTGACAGAGAATCGCCGTCGTGTTGCTGAAACCCTTGGCGTCGCATCCGACCATCTGATGACAGTCCATCAAGTGCACTCGCCGGACGTGCTCCGCGTCATTGAACCATTCAGCAGTCCGCGCCCAAAGGCTGATGCTATGGTCACCAATGTCCCGGGCATTGCTATCGGCGCTCTGTCTGCGGATTGCGGCCCTGTCCTTTTTGCCGATCATGAAGCTGGTGTCATTGGATCGGCCCATGCGGGCTGGCGTGGTGCGTTTACCGGCGTTCTTGAAAACACCATCAATGCCATGATTGAACTCGGCGCAAAGCGCGAGAATATCATTGCGGTTCTTGGCCCAACGATCGGTCCTGAAAATTACGAGGTCGGTCCGGAATTCTATGCCGAGTTCACCGGCAAAGACGAAAGCTATGACAAATATTTCCAGCCTTCGGCCAAGGAAGGTCACAAGCTATTCGATCTCTGGACTTTTATCACGGATCGCCTGACCAAGGCGAATGTGAAAGCCGAGGCATTGCGTCAGTGCACTTATGCCAATGAAGATCAGTTCTATTCCTACCGGCGCACCACGCACCGCAACGAGCCTGATTACGGTCGTCAGATCGCCGCCATCGCTATCGTAAACGATTAGGAGAACCACATGGCCCTTCACTTCGAGCCGGAAGAATTCGCTGCACGTCGCGACCGTCTGATCTTGAAGATGGAGGAAGAGAAGCTGGATGCTCTGCTGCTATTCGCGCAGGAAAGCATGTACTGGCTGACTGGCTATGACACGTTCGGCTTTTGCTTTTTCCAGTGTCTCGTGGTGAAGGCTGATGGATCGACAGTGCTGATGACCCGCTCTGCCGATCTGAGGCAGGCGCGTCACACCTCCAATATCGACAATATTACCGTCTGGACCGATCGCGACAATGCCAATCCGGCCATAGATCTGCGCAACATCCTGACGGAGCTCGATCTTCTCGGCACACGCATTGGCATCGAATACCAGACCCATGGCCTGACCGGTGCCAACGCGCGCAAGCTGGATGAACAGCTGCAAAGCTTTGCCAAGCTTTTTGACGCCTCCGGCATGGTTGACCGCTTGCGTCTTCTCAAGAGCCCAGCAGAAATCACCTATGCCAAGCGTGCTGCTGAACTAAGTGATGACGCGCTGGACGCTGCACTGAAGCTCACCAAGGCAGGCGCAAGCGAGGCGGACATTCTGGCCGCGATGATGAGCGCAAACTTTGCGGGCGATGGCGATTATCCGGCCAATGAATACATTATCGGCTCTGGCGCCGATGCACTTTTGTGCCGCTACAAAGCAGGCCGTCGCACGCTTTCTGCGAATGATCAGCTGACACTGGAATGGTCAGGCGTCTTCCGACACTACCATGCACCGATGATGCGAACCGTCATCATCGGCCAGCCAAAGGCAGAGCATCTAAAGCTCTACAATGCCGCACGCGAGGCGCTGGAAGCCGTCGAGACAGCGATGACGCCGGCATCGACCTTTGGCGATGTGTTCGACGCGCATTCCCGCACAATGGAAGCGCATGGCCTCACCCGTCATCGCCTGAATGCTTGCGGCTATTCGGTCGGTGCGCGCTTTACGCCATCATGGATGGACCCGCAGATGTTCTATTCCGGAAACCCGGAAAGCATCCAGCCGGACATGACGCTGTTTGCGCACATGATCATCATGGATTCTGACACCGAAACGGCGATGACGCTTGGTCAGACTTACCTGACGACAAATGGCGCTGCCGTACCGTTGTCCCGTCATTCACTCGACATTATTGTCAAGTGACGCAGGATAAGCGATAAACTCCGTTCATAGCGCAGGAGTGGTCTGCGCTTTCAGGAGCATGAAGCCGAACATGAACAAGGCACATCTTTCTATGATGTTGTTGCTTGCTGGACTGCTTGCCGCCTGCAACAGCACCGAGTCTGCATTGAACGTGCAGGAAACCAACCAACAATCCGGACAAACCACAACGCCGCCTGCGGGCCAGGCATCTACAGTTCAGACGACTGCACCAGTTGCAACACCTGCACAGACAACAACACCGGCGACACCGCCCGCACGTACGGCCTCTCTCAAGCCGGGCAAGCTTTACATAGCCCCGATCATCGGCGCACCTGTCAGTGTCGTAACTCCGCTTACCCATCGCATCAATGATGATGCACGCGCCAAGGGTGTCGAGCTTGCGGGTAATAACGGCACCGACGCCGCTTATGTGATGAAGGGCTATTTCTCGGTTTTGTCTGAAGATAATCAGACAACGATCCTCTACGTCTGGGACGTGATGGATGCCTCCGGCAATCGCCTTCACCGCATACAGGGTCAGGAAAAAGTACCGGGCGCGTCCGCAGACTCATGGAGCATCGTTCCGCCGTCTGCCATGCAATCTATCGCCGATAAGACCATGCAGGAATATTCCACCTGGCTTGCGGCAAATCGCGCATGAGAACGAGCTGAGACAGCAAAAGACTGAAATCTTTTGCTGAATCGCGTGTTGGCCCTGTGGGAAAGCACTTTGCGAGGGCTTTTTACTGCAATTGTTTTCCCTCAGGCCTTGCAATAGCGGTGACTCTTTGCAATAGGCCGCACATTCGAGAAAACCTTGCAAGCTGCGGCACTTGACCAATTGTCATAGAACCTGCGGCTTTAAAGCTTTTCAAGAATGACAGAGCGCACCCGGATTTGTGTTGGGTTTCGCTCAAACCAGAGATTACGTCCGTTTCACGGACTTTTTGCGACAGAACGAAACTGCTCCGGCTTCAGAGGCAAAAAGAATGAAACTTTTCGCAGGCAACTCCAACCGGGTTCTTGCCGAATCCGTTGCTCAATATCTCAACATCCCGCTTGGCAAGGCTACTGTGCGCCGTTTCGCCGATCAGGAAATCTTTGTAGAGATTCAGGAAAACGTACGCGGCGAAGACGTATTCGTACTGCAATCGACATCCTATCCCGCAAACGACAATCTGATGGAACTGCTCATCATGATTGATGCGTTCCGTCGTTCATCGGCACGCCGCATCACCGCCGTTCTTCCTTATTTCGGCTATGCGCGTCAGGATCGTAAGCCCGGCCCACGCACACCAATTTCGGCAAAGCTTGTCGCAAACCTTATCACTGAAGCGGGTGCTAACCGCGTCCTGACGCTTGATCTTCATGCCGGTCAGATTCAAGGGTTCTTCGATATCCCAACGGACAACCTCTATGCCGTTCCAGTCATCGCACGCGATGTGAAGGCGAACTATGCGACCGGCAACTGCATGGTTGTTTCGCCTGACGTTGGCGGTGTGGTTCGCGCCCGTTCGCTTGCAAAGCGTATCGATGCGCAGCTCGCAATCGTCGACAAGCGTCGTGAGCGTCCGGGTGAATCGGAGGTCATGAACGTTATCGGTGACGTAACCGGCAAAGATTGTCTGCTGTTTGACGATATTGTTGATTCCGGCGGCACGCTCTGCAATGCAGCTGAAGCTCTGCTTGCCAAGGGCGCAAAGAGCGTTACCGCTTATATCACGCACGGCGTTCTCTCCGGCGGCGCTGTTGCCCGTATCGCCTCGTCAAAGCTGAAAGAACTGGTCATCACCGACTCCATCCAGCCGACGACTGCGATCAACGACGCTCCGAATATTCGCGTTCTGTCGATCTCCAGCCTCATCGGTGAAGCGGTTGCACGCACGGCAGCTGAAGAATCAGTTTCGAGCCTGTTCGACTAAGAGCGTATCCCGAAAAGTGGGAACCGGGTTTCGGAAAAGATGCGCGAAATAATTAGAAGACCAGTCGAAAGATAATTCCGAAACATGCCGCGAGCAGAAGCACGAGCGGCATGTTGAGCTTCAGAACGACAAGTAAGAATGCCGCCGCGCCTGCGATCAGGACGGCGGCATTG
>RCUT01000187.1_pt1 | contig 34454 bp, 32 predicted proteins | sample 2166171 | NCBI WGS metagenome assembly RCUT01 (sample SAMN09932757, study PRJNA488358) | compost metagenome | isolation source: compost soil in 4-hydroxybenzoic | place: Germany: Experimental Botanical Garden | reverse complement strand
CGACTTATGCAACTTGGTGGATTCGTCAGGCGATTACCCGTTCGATTGCCGATCAGGCTCGTACAATCCGTATTCCTGTGCATATGATTGAAACGATTAACAAGATCAACCGCGTATCTCGTCAATTGTTACAAGAAATGGGCCGTGAACCGACACCTGAAGAATTAGGTGAACGTTTAGAAATGGACGAAGTTAAGGTTCGTAAGGTACTTAAAATTGCCAAAGAACCAATTTCAATGGAAACACCTATTGGTGATGATGAAGATTCGCATCTTGGTGATTTCATTGAAGACCAAAACATCACTTCTCCAATTGATGCTGCGACTTCAGAAGGCTTAAAAGAAGCAACACGCGAAGTACTTGAAAACTTAACTGAACGTGAAGCAAAAGTCTTGAAGATGCGTTTTGGTATTGATATGCCAACCGATCATACACTAGAAGAAGTGGGTAAGCAGTTTGACGTAACACGTGAACGTATTCGTCAGATTGAAGCGAAAGCGTTGCGTAAATTGCGCCACCCTTCTCGTTCTGAACACTTGCGTTCTTTCCTTGAAAATGACTAAGTTTTGAAAGCTTGAAATTTCAAAACCAAGCCCCATTTAATAGAAAGAGCTATAAACGCCTGCGATGATGCAGGCGTTTCAAATCATGAGGTAACTTATGTTAGACCGCACTCCATCTCGCGAACTACAAGAACATCTTTGGGTATTTCCGATGGATTATCCAATTAAACTTATTGGCGATGCGGGTGAAGAATTACGTGTTGCTGTAGTTGATATTTTGGTAAAACATTTTCCAGACTTCGACCACTCAACACTAAAAGTTCAAGAATCTCGCACCGGCAAGTATCACTCTTTAACAGCACAATTGCGCTTTGAAGAATTGGAACAAGTTCATGCACTTTATGCTGACTTGGCTGCTTGTCCGCAGATTAGAACTGCGCTTTAATTTTAAGTTCTTCAATCAATACCACAGTCAGATATTCTTACTGTGGTATTTTTTTGGAAATTTTAAAACCAATCACCCTCGAAAAAACCATACAAATATTTAGAATTCCTCTTATAAAATCCTTTAAAATTACAAAGTCTTCGGCTTCTATCTTGCAGATATTAACTGGCGCCGCATGAACTAACTTATAGGAATATTTTGTGATGAGCCTTGATAAACCCAACTTGATCATTCGGCAATGGAACGATTTACAAGATTATCAAAGCAAATTTGAAACCATGAAACTCTTAACAAACGAGCGTGATCAAGATACGCCTGATGAGCTGTGGTTACTTCAACATCATAATGTGTTAACTCAAGGTCAAGCTGGTAAACCAGAACATATCCTAATTTCATCAGGCATTCCTGTAGTACAAACTGATCGTGGTGGCCAAGTGACTTGGCATGGTCCAGGTCAACTCGTCGCTTACTTCATGTTTGATCTTAATCGTCTAAAATGGAACGTACGCACATTGGTCAGTTTTGCTGAACAATTCATGATAGATGTTTTGAAAAAGTATGGAATTGAAGCTTATGCCAAACCTGATGCACCTGGAGTATATGTAGATGGCCGCAAGATTGGTTCCTTAGGTTTTAAAATTCGTCGTGGCCGTAGTTACCATGGGTTAGCACTCAATCTGGACTGTGCCTTAATTGGGTTCCAAACAATCAATCCTTGCGGCTATGCAGGCTTAGAAATGGTACGGATACAAGATTTAGTGACTCCTTATCCATCATTTGGTCAACTTTGTCAGGACTTTATTGAGTATATTAATAGCACTGGGTACTTTAATGACCCTAAAGTCAAATATGAATAAATCGCTTTGCGATGAAATAAAAATGGATTAGAGTAATTACTCTAAATTTGCTTTCGCATAATTTTAACAAGGGATACGCGAGTGATTTCGACAAAAGCGGTAAAGCCGACTCTGCAACTTGCCTACGTTAAGCTCATGATGGATGTTATTGGTCGTGGCTTAGTCATGGCAAGTCAAGTGGACAATGAAATACAAGAGGAAGTATCTAAATTTCCTGTTCACTTTGTACTTTCAATGAATGTTTTCCCAAATGGACCAGCATTTTTTGCTCGAGTGACAGAAGACAAACAGTTAGAGCTACTTGAAAGAGCTGAAAAAAAACCAGACTTAACGATTACATTCAAACATGTCACTCATGCCTTTTTAGTGTTTTCTTTTCAAGAAAGTACTGCTCAGGCATTTGCCAATGACCGAATGATTGCCGATGGTGATGTATCTGCTGCGATCCGCTTGGTACGCTGCCTAAATAAAATGGAATCTCTTATTTTACCTAAATTGGTTGCTTCCTTAGCAGTCAAAGAATACCCAACCGAACTTACCCTAAAAGAAAAATTCAACGAGGCTGCAAATATTTACTTAAAAGTAGCCAAGTCCTATTTCAAGCGGAGCGCATAACATGGCCAAACCATATTACGAATTTTTTTGTCCTGTAAAAGTCATTGCTGGTAATGCTGCGCTAGAACATATTCCGTTTGAGCTTGCGACTTTAGGCGCAAAACGCCCTCTTATCATTACAGATAAGGGTGTCCGCGCAAATGGCTTATTAAATCCAATTGAAGCTGCATTTAGTACGACTGATGCTGTCATTGGCCATGTTTTTGATGATGTACCACCTGACTCGAGTTTAGAAGTCGTTCGTCTTGCAGCAGAAGCTTATCGCACAAACAAATGTGATGCGATTATTGCTGTAGGTGGCGGTTCAGTTATAGACACATCTAAGGCAACTAACATTTTAGTGTCTGAAGGTGGAAATGACTTATTGCAATATGCAGGTGCTCATAATCTACCGAAACCATTAAAACCATTTTTTGTGATTCCAACAACTTCGGGTACTGGCTCAGAAGTAACGATGGTTGCTGTTGTTTCAGATACTCAAAAGAACGTTAAATTAGCATTCGCTTCTTATTACTTAATGCCACATGCTGCGATTTTAGATCCACGCATGACACTTACATTGCCTCCTCATTTAACTGCAATGACAGGTATGGATGCTTTAACGCATTGTGTTGAAGCATATACATGTATGGCTGCCAATCCATTGAGTGATGCTTATGCAAGTGCAGGAATTAAAAAGATCAGTGAAAATCTATTTAATGTCTTAGAAAACCCAAATGATGCTCAAGGCCGTTTAGAGCTAGCTCAAGCCTCTACAATGGCAGGTATTGCATTTTCTAACTCAATGGTCGGCCTAGTTCACTCTCTAGGGCATGCTTTAGGTGCTGTTGCTCACCTGCCCCACGGTTTATGCATGAATTTATTCTTACCATATGTGCTTGAATATAATAAACAAGTAAATGGTCAGAAAATTGGTGAGTTATTATTGCCACTCGCTGGTGCAGATATTTATGCACAAACGCCAGCAAGCCAGCGCGCAGATAGAGCAATTACAACTATCTTAGCAATGCGTGATCGCCTATTTACTTTAACAAAGTTACCACGCACTTTACGTGAAACAGGTAAAGTAACTGAGGCACAGCTTGATGAAGTTGCAGAAAAAGCACTAAATGATGGCTCAATTATTTACAACCCGAAAGAAGCAAGCTTAAAAGATATCCGAGATATCTTAGAAAAAGCTTGGTAATTCGATAAGTTAAACTCCAAAAAGCATCATAAAGGTCTGATTTATATATTAAATCAGACCTTTTTTATGAATAAAAATTTTTATTCATTATTTTATTTGGAATATATGGCAAAAAATTTGCTAAAAAATAGATGAAAGTACTGACAATTTATATCAATTTAGGATAGATTGGCGCACTTTATCTTTTTCTGTAGGGGGGATCGTTCGTCTCAAACGATCCTTAACACCAAGCTGATCCTTGATCAACGATTATGAGGATAACGCCGTTGACAAATTTATCTGGGACTAAACCAACAGCTAAGCTTCAAAAGAATCTTGTGCTTTGGCATATTATTATTATTGGTTTAGCTTACATTCAGCCATTAACGTTATTTGATACTTTTGGTTTAGTGTCAGAACGAAGTGGTGGTCATGTACCAACTTCCTACATTTTTGCATTAGTCGCAATCTTATTAACATCGATCAGTTATGGACATATGATTAAGCGCTACCCTTCTTCAGGGTCGGCCTATACGTATGCTCAAAAATCAATTCACCCTAATGTTGGCTTTATGGTGGGTTGGTCTTCTTGGTTAGACTATCTACTGTCACCGCTTGTTAATATTATCTTGGCAGATATTTACCTAAGAGCTCTTTTTCCAGAAGTAAATAACTGGTTATGGGTGATTGGTTTAACAACCCTAATGACTGTTATTAACTTATTTGGTGCACGGTTCGTTGCACGTTTTAACAGTACGATCGTTGTTATTCAGCTTGGCGTAATTTTTTATTTCGTTTATCAGGTATACATTCTACTTACTCAAGGTGTATATGCAGATGGAACTTTAAATCCAGATAAAGCGGCATTGTGGTCATTAACTCCTTTTTGGAACGATATGACGTCTGTCAGTTCTTTAATTGCTGGCGCGACCGTACTCTGCTTCTCTTTTACCGGTTTTGATGCTTTATCTTCTCTTGCTGAAGAAACAAAAGATGCAGAAAAAACGCTACCAAAAGCTATTTTTTCTACAGCATTACTTGCAGGTATTATTTTCATTGTAAGTACTTACTTCATCCAATTATATTTCCCAAGTAACCCAAACACTTACTTTAATCCTCTAGATGAATCACAGCCTGTGATGGTCGCTGCGATTGGTAGTTTGATGTTTAAAACTTTGGTTTTATATTTTGCTGTAGTCGCTGTGATGGCATCAGGTATTTCTGCCCATGCGGGTGTATCACGTTTAATGTATGTGATGGGACGCGATGGGGTTATCAACAAGAAATTATTTGGTCATATCAGTCCAAAATTGCATACTCCAACTTACAACATTCTTATTGTTGGTGTAGTTGCGTTATCTGCTGGCTTTTTAGATCTTGAGCATATTGTTAACTTGATTAGTTTTGGTGCCTTAACTGCTTTTAGTTTTGTTAACTTCTCTGTGATTTCTCGCTATGCATTAAGAGATGGCAAGAATAAAACGCTTAAAGACATCATCAATTATATTGTTATACCAACGCTTGGTTTTGCCAGTGTGTTTATGATGTGGTTAGAGATTGATAAGCTTGCCTTACAAATTGGCTTAGCTTGGGCCGTGATTGGTGTAGGTTATCTTGCCTACAAAACCAAAGGCTTCAAATATAATGCTCCGCAACATAACGAGCATGAGTAATAAAAAAGGCGCTTAAAGCGCCTTTTTTATGGTCAAATTAACCGTAAATTTTATTCACAATGCTTTGTACACGTTGAGCATAAACTTTTGCTGTTTCCAGATCACCTGTCGGAATTTCTTCCACACTTGCATCTGAAGGCGATTGAACTAAAAGCCCTACTGAACCGCCTAAGTTGTTTACATCTTCACGTGTTGCGTTTTTTGTATTTGCTGGTAATAAACCAAGACTCACCCAAATCCCACCATGCTGTGCTGCTAAAGTTTGTAATTGGATAAGAGTTACTTGCTTATCTCCATTTAAGCTCGCGCTGTTTGTAAAACCTGCAAATACTTTATCTTGCCAGCCACGTGTAAACCACACTTTTGAAGTTGCATCAGCGAACTTTTTAAACTGCCATGGCGCTGTACCCATATAAGTCGGAGCACCAAAAACAATCCCCTTCGCATCATTTAATGTCTGCCAATCTTGATCAGTAATATTTCCTTCCTGATCAATCTGAATGAGCTGAGCATTAATCTCGTTTGCGAACGTTTCAGCAACAACTTTTGTATGGCCATAACCAGAGAAATATACAACCGCGATATTAGAGTTAGACATGGGAGCAAACCTTTGTTTTATTAAATTCCACTTTATGATATATTTTAGAAACTAGGTGTCAATTAGTTACTAGTTGGTAACTAGTGTAATTTTTCAAAAAATTATAGGTAAATGGTATGAATGAATGTCTAAAATATAATATTTTTCAACAACATTGCCCTGCCCGTCTATTTTTTGAAAAAATTGCAGATAAATGGGTTTTATTGATTTTAAACGTTCTTGAAGAAGAAACTCAACACTTCAATTTGCTCAAAAAGAATATTCAAGGCATTTCCCCTAAAGTCTTATCACAGAAGTTAAAAATGCTGGAAAGAGATGGTTTCATCGAGCGTAAAATCCAGAATACATCCCCAATTCGTGTTGATTACTCACTTACTTCTTTAGGGAAAAATGTAGCTTCAATGGCGTTCCAATTAAAGGAATGGGCCGAAACCAATATAGAACAGGTTTTAGCAGCCCAAATAACTTATGATGGAAAAGTGCTAGAGCAAGCTTAACTCATACTTTCTTTAAAATTTTATTGAACTTTATCGATTAGGCTTTGTTCTTATCTTAAAGGTGACTCAACTTAATTGATTTTAATCGGATCAGGTGGCGCACTTATTTTAAATTGAATCGTTAAAGGTTCGCATTGTTTTAACTCCTGATTATTTTTCAAATAGGTACTTTCCAGACCATATTTCCAAGTACCATTCATGACTTCAAATGCGGGATAATTGACAATAAAAGTTTTAGTTTCACCTGATTGATACTCATATATTTGAGTCTCTTTACAATCATTTTCCGGATAAGAACGTTTGGTATTTCCAAGTAAATAGAGTTCTAAAGGTACATGACAAGCGGGTTGTCGTTCTTGTATTTTTTCTAAGCCCATATTCGTTTGAGTAATCTGTAAAGCAAGAGTACCGTTCAAAGTTAATTGCTGTGCGTATTTAAAAACCGTTTCTTTTTCAATTGGTTCTCTTGTTACATTATTAAGAAATTCTAATTTACGATGCAAGCCATTACAGTCATCTTCACTTGGTGCAGGTAACCAAATTTCATTATCTTTTGAGTCACCTTTATTTCCATCGGCCGGGGTCTCATAATCACCCGGTTTACCAGGTTTAGTTGGATATCCTGACCCACCCAAACTGGCACCACCTGCGAATAAATCCTCTCCGCAAGCAGTCAAAAGGCTGCCTATCATAATGAAGCTCATGGATATTATTAATTTTTTATAAGTTGTTTTAGTCATATTGATAAGCTCCGAAACGGAAAGTTTTGGTTGCACCCTCTTTTCCTTCATCGAGTGCACAACGTTCAATGGCTAACTTGAGTACTTGTAGTGATAGATCTTCCCATAAGCGTAAACTTGCTTCTTTGAGTAAAGTGATCGATTCATCTGTTAGTTCATCAGCAAAAATTGCTTGTTCTAAATAGGGTTCTTTTTCTGGCTGAAATAAATTATGAACCCCGGCAGCTAAATGTGCCTCTAAGTTATTCGTTAATAATTTTCGAACCTCGAATTGCTCTACATCAGGCATAAAACTACGCTGCTGCAACACCACAAGGCCTTCTTCTTCTTTCACTATATTTAAACGCTCAAGTTCATTCAAAATAGATCTTGGATGTTTTTCGGTTGAAACTTTCTTTACCAAACTTTCAAAGCTAATCTGATCTTGGCTAATAAAAGGAATTTTTTCTGCTAAGCCCTCTGCAAGCCATAAACCAATCACCCGAGCAGGAACACTCACTGGCTCTGCTACTTTTGCTTCAGTTAAAGGCTGCCCAGCCTGTGTCGCTTTTTTAAAAGCATTAACATCCTTACGATGTAAACCAGAAAGTAGACTAACTGCCGAATCAGTAGTTTTTTGATCTATACGTTCTAGCTCAGCTAAAGACTGCTGATAGAAAACGGGTTTTAAAGCAGTAACAAAGTCGTTATATCCAACTCCCGAACGAATTAACCATTGCGTCAGATATTCCATTAACTGCAATACCTGCTTTTGGTTAAGTTCTGCATTATTCGTTTGGAGTGTCGACATAGGTTATCAATTTTCCTTCATCTTTGAAAAACAGTATGAGCTGAGCAATTGTCACACTGAACAGGTTAAGATGCAATTTTCATTCTTAAGCCTCCTTTGGAAACCGATGAACAAAATGATTTGGCGCATTAAAATTGGTAAAAGAAATACTCATTGAAACATCTAGACTTTCTACACTATGCCACCAACCAATTGGGATAAATAAAGCTTCCCCTGCATTCAAAATACATTCCACTGGGGTAATCGATTGTGCTAAAGGATATTTTTTAAAATCAATTTTATTAGCATCGCTCAACTCACTAAACACCCAATGATCGTTATATAGATGAGGTACTTGCAAAGCCGGAATCAAAGTTACTTTTTTGCGCCCATAAATTTGAACTAACATATTATTCGTTAAATCGTGATGTAATGGCGTAAAAGTTCCCTTCGGCCCGAACCATAAAAAACTACGCTCATCTTTTAAAGCCAAGTTGCTGTACCCGTCTGCAAAATCGCCTATATCTAAAAATAATTCCTGAAGCATCTGATGACTATTGGTCGCATTATTTGCAGTCATATAGAAATCGTTGCTAGCTTCGACAGACATAACTTTTGATACGAATTCCGACATTTTCATGGTCTGCTTTAACAAAGGAGAATGCCTTTCAAATTGCTCATCTTTATTTCTATTCATTTGAACTTCAACTAAATGCTGGCCAAATTGAGTTGCAAAATATTCAGGTGTCCACTTATGTAAAGCAGACCAGTGCTCTACCCCTTTTTTCAAAATCACAGGGCGGTGTTGACTGTAATAATCTTTAATAAAATCTGAGAAGATTGGCGCAGGGATTGAAGGTATTTCTTTACAATAATTAGAATCTAGCTGGGCCAGTTGGTCTAAAGTTTCTATTAACCACTCACGTTTCTTAAATTGGTGGTGCTTTTTCTTAAGAATTTTATATAACTGATTATTTTCTAAATTACCTAAATATTCTTCTACTTGTTGCCGATGAAGCCCCTGCTCTACCAATCTTTTCACTATTTCCGCAGATGTTACCCCATTCAAAATTTGTTCGATGATCCATTCCTGATCTTGGTCAGATAAGCTTAGGAAATTCGGCTCACTCGTTTGAAAAGTTAACCCAAATCCATTTTCTTTTAAAACATCGACTAATTGCTCGATCGCACATCCTTTTTCTATATTTTCTTCAAGCCATTTTTTCCATTCAAATGGCAACTGATCAAACCATTTCTGGCTTTGTTGGAATATTTCAATTTGATTATAAGCTGCCATATTGAACCTTTTTTTCAAATTTGATCTTTACAACTGCATTATAATTGATCTATTTTAAAAATGTTAAATTTTCACATTTTTATAAAAAAAGGGCTTATGTGATGAATAACATAGTAAAAGGAAGCAGCATTGCTTTGATTTTTATAGCATTAAGTGGGTGTGGGTCTGACGATAATGATTCGACACCAACACCAACACCAACACCAACACCAACACCAACACCAACACCAACACCAACAACGGTAGCAGATCGCTTCGTTGGAAGTTGGTTAGCAGGTAAAGGAGCTTGTATTAATGGCTCTGCTCTAAAAATGAACGTGATTAAAGTTTCTGATAATAGTGTGCGATTTGCCAGTGAAACTGTACGTTATGAGAATGAAGCGAACTGTACAGGTAACATCGTTGCAAGTTACCGCCAAGCTGAAGATTTTAGTCTGGTTTCAAATATTGGAGCACCGCAAACTGTACAAACTTCAAGTTATAACAAAGTAGATTGGCAACTTGTAGTAGCAGGAAAACTAACTCAGAAACAACCAGCCATTCTGGGCTTTAAAAACGCAAATCAATTCTGTTTAGTACCTACAGATCAGCCAAATGCAATACATAATTATCTACAGCAAGCAAATTTTGACCTCATAAATACATGCTTTACAAAAACGACTCCACCAGCAAGTATGCAAAAGCCAACTCAAGTATTGGCAACAGCAAGTTATAGATTAGGAGATAATAAAGAATCTTGGGCAGACGTATTAAATCAACTTAATGACCAAGGACGCCAAGGCTATGCCCTTCTTACTCCATCAGTTAGTTTAGATAATCCTGACGGTAGCTTTGCGCTGTATAAAAATCTTTATGTAAAAAACAACAAATCCACTGACACATATACCTATAAAACGGTTGATGTTAAAACGACATCAGTGGCAAATCGTTATTTACTATGGGTCAATGAGTTAAACAAACAAGGTAGCTTAGGCTATATATATAAACTTTCATTTGGAGAAGTGGCATCAAACACAAACAAATATTTATTTGTAAAAAATGATAAAAAACCAGCAACCTACGCCTACTCCAACCGATTCTTAACAAATACTTCTCGGACTAGCATCTTAAATGCTTTCAATGAATTGGGTGCTCAAGGGTGCAAATTACTCTACGCAAACTCGACATTTACCAATAACGGTACAACAAATGGTACATTCTACGTACCAACATGTGTAAATAGTAGTACGCATAACGGTACTTATGCTTATCGTTATTTTGAAGTTCCGCAACATATTCCTTTTAACAAAGATGATGCAATAAAACTTGAAAAACTTCTTAAAGAGCAAGCTGCAGAAGGTTATAGACTTGTTGATGCAAATAACAATCTTGGCTTCTTTAATGTTGATGGTTATCTATTTGAACGTGACAGTGAAAATACAGGACCTATTGAATATAAAGTATTTATTGAAGATGCAGCATCTGAATTAGATGAGCCATATCTAGTTGAAAACCGTATTCAAGATCAAGGTAAATTAGGATGGTTCTTTGCTGTTCGACTTGGATCAGTCTATACCAACTCACCGACTAACTATGATTTAGCAAGTGGTGTGGTTTTCCCTAAATAAGAAATCCAAAAACAAATAAGGCCACAAGTGGCCTTATTTTTATTTAAAACTTAGTTATTTATCCTAAGTTTTTGAAACCTTGCTGACGCCATGCTTCATAAACAATGACGGCTGTGGCATTAGACAAATTTAAACTTCTTGAATTTTCAGCCATCGGCAATCGAATCCATTGTTCTTGCGGAAACATTAAGCGAACATGCTCGGGCAAACCACGCGTTTCCGGCCCCATCAATAAAGCCACAGGTCGGTTTAAATCAACCGTATGCGGAGTTGCAGAACCTTTAGTAGTGAGCGGAAAAACATGCTCAACACCTTTAGCTTTTAAGTCTGCAAGACATAGTTCAATATTATCCCAAATCTGCATACGCGCCCATTCATGATAGTCCAATCCTGCACGCTTGAGCTTTTTATCATCTAGCTCGAAACCCAAGGGTTTGACTAAATGCAACTGTGCGCCCGTATTAGCACATAAACGAATGATATTGCCTGTATTGGCAGGAATTTCAGGCTCGTATAGGACAACATGAATCACAAATTTTCTCGACTTTAATAACAAACAATAAATTCAGATGAACTTATTGCCATTTTAACTGTTCACGTAAACTCACTACTTCACCAATAATGGTTAAAGTCGGCGCTACGATATGATGTTCAGACACTTTAGTCGCAATATCGGCTAATGTTCCAACGATAACTTTCTGTTCTGGTGTGGTTCCTTTAGAGATTAAAGCCACTGGCATATCAGCACGTTGACCATGAGCAATAAGTTGCTCACAAATGCGCTCTAATCCAACCAATCCCATATATAAAACTAAAGTTTGATTTTCATAAACCAGTTCATTCCAAGGAAGTTCAGGTGAACCTTCCTTTAAATGCCCAGTTAAGAAACGGACACTTTGTGCATAGTCACGATGTGTTAGCGGAATACCCGCATAAGCGGAACAGCCTGATGCTGCTGTTATGCCCGGTACTACTTGGAAAGTGACATTTGCTTCAACCAGCTCTTGAATCTCTTCACCACCACGGCCAAAGATAAACGGATCACCACCTTTCAAACGACAAACGCGTTTTCCCTGTTGAGCATATTCAACCAGTAAAGCATTAATACCGTCTTGTGGAACCGAGTGATTTGAACGGGCTTTACCGACATAAATCTTAGTCGCATCACGGCGACAAAGTTCTAAGATGGGTTCAGATACCAAACGATCATAAATCACAACATCTGCTTGTTGCATAAGACGTAATGCTTTTAATGTCAGTAGCTCAGGGTCACCCGGCCCAGCACCTACCAAGTAAACCTCACCTTTAGGTGCGGTCCATTCTGTTAAGGCTTGCTGAATTAAATCATTTGCAACGTCCAGATTGTCATTAAAAACTTGTTCTTTTAATGGACTAGCATATAAGTTTTCCCAAAAGATTCGGCGCTCATCGGGGTTAGTAATCTTTTCTTTTACCTGCTTACGCCATTGACCTGAAAACTCAGCGAGTTTCCCCATACCATGTGGAACAATCGTTTCTATTTGAGTACGAAGTTGTCTAGATAAGACTGGCGATGCACCATTTGAGGCGACAGAAATAATCAACGGAGAACGGTCAATAATCGCTGGAACCATAAAACGGCAGTGTGGAATATCATCTACACTATTAACCAGCAAATTACGCGCTTCACACTGTTCAAAAACGGCTTTATTCACTTGCGCATCATTAGTCGCAGCAATCACTAAGCGATAAGGCGTATTTAATATTTTTTCGACAAAGGACTCAGCAAAATACTGTCCGTCTGTCTTTTTGACTAACTGTAAAAGCTGCTCTTCAATCGCAGGAGCAATAATATCAATTACTGCTCCCGCTTTCGCTAATAAGTTTGCTTTGCGCAACGCAATATGCCCACCACCCACAATCAGACAACGTTGCTCTTGCAACTTTAAAGAGATTGGAAAAATATCCACCTTAAACCTCTACATTAATCATCTGATTATGTTTAAGCAAAAACCGTGCACAATTTAGATGCAAAGCTTAATCAATAAATGTTAAACCACCCATATATGGGCGTAATACTTCTGGAACCTCGATAGAACCGTCTTCACGTTGGTAATTTTCCATTACAGCAAGCAAAGTACGTCCAACCGCAAGACCAGAACCATTTAAAGTATGCACCAATTCGGTCTTCTTTTGATCCATTCTGTAGCGTGCTTTCATACGGCGTGCTTGAAAATCACCCATATTAGAGCAGCTTGAGATTTCACGGTAAGTATTTTGGCTTGGAACCCAAACTTCTAGGTCGTAAGTTTTAGTCGCACCGAAGCCCATATCACCACCACAGAGCAAAATTTTGCGGTATGGCAAACCAAGTGCCTGTAAAATGCCCTCAGCATGTGCAGTGAGCTCTTCAAGTGCTTGCATAGAGGTTTCAGGTTTAACGATTTGCACCATTTCAACCTTGTCAAACTGGTGCTGACGAATTAAACCACGCGTATCACGGCCATAAGAACCCGCTTCACTACGGAAACAAGGCGTATGTGCAGCATATTTTAATGGCAAGCGTTCGGTATCAATAATCTCATCACGAACGAAGTTAGTAACAGGAACTTCTGCTGTAGGGATGAGGTAATATTCTTTTTCGCCTTGAAGTTTAAATAAATCTTCTTCAAATTTTGGTAACTGACCAGTACCACGCAGTGAATCAGCATTTACCAAATAAGGCACATAAGCTTCTGTATAACCATTTTTTAACGTATGGGTATCAAGCATGAACTGCGTTAACGCACGTTGTAAGCGCGCTAAAGAACCTTTCAATACGCTAAAACGTGAACCAGTCAATTTAGTAGCTGTTTCGAACTCTAAACCGCCCATCCACTCACCTAAATCAGTATGATCTTTGATTTCAAAATCAAACTGACGAGGCGTGCCCCATTTTGAGATTTCAACGTTATCATCTTCATTTTTACCAGCAGGAACAGATTCATCTGGTAAGTTAGGGATGCTAAGCGCTTTTTGCTCAATCTCGTTTTGTAGCTCTGACAAAGCAACTTCAGCAGCTTTGATTTCATCACCAATGGCTTGCATACGCGCCATGATTTCAGAAGCATCGCCACCGGATTTTTTAATCTGACCCACTTGTTTTGCACCGGCATTACGTTCTGCCTGCAATTTTTCAGTTTTTGATTGCAAGTCTTTACGGCGAGTTTCTAAAGAAGCCCATTCTTGAACATCTAATTGAACACCACGTTTTGCCAAAGCCGCATTAACGGCTTCAATATTATTTCTGAGTAACTTAGGGTCGATCATAATCAATCATAATATGGGTAAAAAACTGGCTATAGTGTAAGGCCTTCACACTAAAAAATATAGTGATCATCTTCATAACGAATAGCTTTCACACAATTGTTAGAATAGATCACCTATTTTACAAGTTATAGTTTGGCACACTTGGCAAATACTCAGGTTTAATGAACTTAGCTGCCTCAGAATATGGCAATGTTAATTCAGTCATCCCTTCTGCATAAGAAGCTAATTCATAGATCGGATAGACAAAAACAATCCCATTTGCGCCATAGTAGAAATTATCACTTAATTGCAGTTTTTCACGGCTGATATTGTGCTCTTGAAGCCAATTTGTATTCGCATCAAAAAGCGCATCAACTAACTGTTTTTCAACATCTGGCTGAATAAGTTCGGCAACAGTAATGTGCTTTTTATTTAATAAATCAAAAGTCACAAATTCTTGATGTGACATGCCATGTGCTGCACCAGCAGAATATGAATAGGTCTGGAATGCAAAAGTTGCAAGGTTATAATTTTGCCCCAAATAGCGGACATAAATTGCACTTTGACTTGAACGAGACTCACCTTCAGGTACATCGACTGGCTGATCAGCTAAATTTGCAAAAGCATTCGGATCTGCTTTCTTTATACGATTGGTAAAGTAATCATTAATCCACTTTTGATTGGTTTGTACTGTTTGAAAGTCATACTCTGTACAACCATCTTCTAAACAAACTTTTGATTTCGGCAATTTTACTGGGATTACTTTTGCCTGAATTACAGGCACGCCAACCTCTTTTGTCTCTTTAACCTTGGCACTTGAAGCGGCCTGCTCCTCTTTAGCTGCCGACTTTGGTTGGCAACCACTCACAATTGCCATTGCAGCCATTAATGGAAGAATACAAATAATTTTTTTATCGTAAAGTCGCATAATAATCCCCATGAATTTACCTCTATCACTATACAAAGCGTAAGAATAAGACGGGGTTAAAAAATGTATCTATCTCTCTAATATAAAAAAAGCTACCGTGAAAGGTAGCTTTTTCGAGAAGGATTAATTATTGGTCAATAACATCTGTGCCTTTTGGTGGCGTAAAGTTAAAGACAGATGCTGGAATTGAAGCATTTACTTTCACGTTTTTGAAACGAACATAGGTGGTTTGACCTAATGAGTCTTGTAACACCATAAGCGTAGGCGCTTTATTTGCTCCAAAACTAATCGTTAAGCTTTGGAAAGCACCATCTTCTTTTTTCGGAAATAACGTGAAATATAATTTAGATTTATCTGGCTGTGTTACACGATAAGACTTCATGATTTGATTGGTATTACCAGAAAGTAATAACGCTGGTGTATCTGCAACCTGATCATCTAAGCTTTGGCGTACAGCTTGTTGTAAATCGGGGTCGTAAATCCAAACTGTTTTTCCGCTCGTTACAATCGTTTGTTTAGACGGACTCACCGTTTCCCAATAAAATTTCCCAGGGCGTTCAACTTTCATTGAGCCTTTAAATGTCTGGTTCATATGCTGTGCACTTAAACTCTTTTTCTGTGCCACAGTTTTTGTATTGGCTTTAGTTGTTTGTTCAAAATCGGCAGTCAAACGCTGTAATCCTGATAACTGATTAACCAGGTTCCCAATTGCCTGTTGCTCCGGTGCTGCTACAGGCGCAGCAAACACTGTAGTACTCATTACAGGAGCAAGCACTGACGCGCTGAGTGTAATAGCACACATAGTTTTACGAAGCATATTCATGTCATCACCTTTTTAGTTGCTGTAAGACAACTTGCTATCTTTCAAAGTTATGAAAAATTAGCAAGCTCTTAATTCAAGACTCATATTAACCGACAAACTCTGTGCTAATCATTGAGAAAATAAGATATTTTGTTATGTTATTCATGTTGTTTGTAGAATTTCATTCATCATGATGAAGATAAACCAGATTAGATTCCATAAAAAAAGCCCACAAAATGTGGGCTTTTTTTGAAGCTAAAACTTAAACAGTTTCAACTTTTACGTAGCGACGGCCAAATTGACCTTTCACTTCGAATTTTACTACGCCGTCAGCAGTAGCAAATAAAGTATGGTCACGGCCCATACCAACATTTGCACCAGCGTGGAACTCTGTACCACGTTGACGAACGATGATGTTACCAGCAGTTACAGCTTGACCGCCGTAAATTTTAACACCTAACATTTTTGGATTTGAATCACGACCGTTCTTCGTCGATCCACCGGCTTTTTTAGTTGCCATGTCTCTTACTCCTCGTGATTAGCCTGAAATACCAGTAATTTTCAACTCAGTGAACCATTGACGGTGACCTTGTTGTTTACGGTAATGTTTACGACGACGCATTTTGATAATGCGGATTTTGTCGTGACGACCATGACCAACCACTTCTGCAGTTACTTTAGCGCCAGCTACAACTGGAGCACCGATTTGAATGCTGTCACCGTTTACAACCATTAATACATCATCAAATGTAATAGTCGCGCCAGATTCAGCTTTCAATAATTCAACTTTAAGGGTTTCACCCTCAACTACACGGTGCTGTTTACCACCGCTTTGGATTACTGCGTACATAATGTACTCCAATTAGCCCGTGTCGTCGTGCCGATAAGGGATTATCGATCTTAAAACGTTCGCCACTGGGGTTATATAAGGCGACAGATTTTAAGTGAAATTTGATCAAACGACAAGTATTTTCTGTTTATCAGTAAAGCCTACTGCCCTATTTTTACAAAATCAACAAGCAGCTTAGATTGGAATTTAGCAGTTTTCATTGATTCTGAATGAAAATTAAAATACAGTTCCAGACACAAATTGCGACAAGAACAAGTTGTATTAATGCTGATGTCATTAAATTTATTGTTTTGCCGGAAACATCATGTTTTGCTTAAATAAAGAACAAAGAACGCATAAAGACAATAGAAATGATTAATATCAGCCACTTGTTCACCTGTGCAACACATCTTTACTTGATACACTAACGCGACTTATCTACCAATACGGGGTTTTTCTTCATATGGTCATCGATTTCAAGCAAGACATTCTTGCGCCTGTTGCCTCAGACTTTGCTGCGATGGATCACTTGATTAATGAAGGAATTAGCTCAAAAGTCGGTTTAGTCATGTCTGTCAGCAAACATGTTGTTGAAGCTGGCGGAAAACGTATGCGCCCAATCATGTGTTTACTCGCTGCTCGCGCATGTGGCCTAGATAACATGGCAAACGCACAGCGTCTGGCTGCAATCATTGAAATGTTGCATACCGCGACATTAGTCCATGATGATGTGGTAGATGAATCTGGGCTTCGTCGTGGTCGACCTACAGCAAATGCGACATGGAACAATCAGACAGCCGTATTAGTCGGTGACTTCCTCATTGCACGTGCTTTCGATTTACTGGTCGATTTAAACAACATGACTTTATTGAAAGATTTTTCAACAGGTACATGTGAAATTGCGGAAGGTGAAGTATTACAACTTCAATCGCAACATCAACCAGATACAACAGAAGAAACTTATTTAAAAATTATTCACGGTAAAACTTCTCGTCTGTTTGAACTGGCTACAGAAGGCGCTGCTATTTTGGCAGGACAAGAAGCGTATCGTGAACCTTTGAGATTATTTGCCGGTCATTTTGGTAATGCATTCCAAATTATTGATGATATTTTAGACTACACTTCAGATGCTGAAACATTAGGTAAAAATATTGGTGATGATTTAATGGAAGGTAAGCCAACTTTACCGTTAATTTCTGCATTAGCACACTCAACAGGTGATGAGCATGCGATTATTCGTCGCAGTATCGCAACTGGTGGAGTGGACCAATTATCTCAAGTTATAGAAATTGTACAGAAGTCTGGTGCTTTAGATTATTGTCACCAACGTGCCCAAGAAGAAACAGAAGCAGCACTGCAAGCTTTATCAAACCTACCCGATACACCATATCGTCAGGCTTTGATTAACTTAACTCAGCTTGCGTTACATCGAATACAATAGATATTATTTTGCCTATGCATATAAATTTTTCAGATCATTTTTTAAAAATACAGAAACAGCTTGAGGATACTCAAGCTGTCATTGATGAAAATTTAATCATTGAATTAGTCAATGCCATTCGTCCATCCGATCCTCATGATACGGATGAGATAAAGCAAAAAATACAGGCTTTAATTGAAAGCCTATTACGCACACCTACAGCGCCGTTTCTGCTACAAACTTTTTTATTACGTTTGATTAATCGCTATAAACAAGTCAGCTTATATGCCGATAGCGGAATTTTATCTTTAGATGGTTTCTGGAACCAACTCGGGCAAAGACTCGGAGCACATTTTTTACCGTTAATCGAAGATGCAAGCCAACTCAAAATATTAATTGGTAAAATTTTCTATTTAGAAAGTGACAAAATCTGGCTCAATAATATTGATGATGAAGATTGGGCAAATTTATTCAGTCTTATTGGACAAAGCCAAAGTAATGTAGACGAAAAGCTTGTCATTCAAAGTGAAATGATTAAAGCAATTACCGTCTTAACTTATCGAATTAGTGGAATTGGCCTTTACCCTGAATTTATTAATGCTCAACCGGAATTAACTGAATATGAATCACCATTTTTAGTTCAGAACCGTGAAATTATTGAGTTTATCGAAAAGTACAAAAAACAAGAACTTTCTGAACATGAAATTGCAGTTATTTCTCCTCCCGATGCATCACAAGCATTTGTGATGTTGGAACAATGTCGGGATGTGGTTTTAAAGATTCGCCGTGCCACCAAAAGAATTGGTGTCAGCTTAAGTTTGACTTATTTATTATCATTACTTGAGCAGTGCCTCGACCGAATTGAATTACTGCTTTATTTGGTTGTAGATAACAGTAAAGGGAAATATGTCTCTTTAGGGCATCTTATTTCCGATTTAACCAAGGCGCACTACAGTGAAAAAAGTGTTCGCTCTTTATTAAGTACAACAAGTGAACTTATTGCCTTTCAAGTGACTGAAAATGCTAGCCGAACAGGCGAACATTATGTAAGTACCGATACAAAAGGTTTCTTGGGCATGTATAAAGCTGCCGCTGGAGCGGGTGTCATTATTGCCTGTATGGCATCTTTAAAAATTCTTGCTGCAAGAATGACCATGGCACCGCTCATGCAAGCCTTTACTTTCAGTATGAATTATTCTCTAGGGTTCATTCTAATTCATGTTCTGCATTTCACAGTTGCAACCAAACAACCCGCGATGACTGCTGCAGCCCTCGCTGCAACAGTACAGCAGCGTAAAGGCTCTAAAACAGCTCAAATTGCAGAGCTGGCTGCTCTTATTATTAATATTATTCGAACACAATTCATTGCTATTTTAGGCAATATTTCAATTGCGATTCCTACTGCCGCGCTCATTACTTTTGCTTGGCAGTTCTATCTTGATGAGCCTTTATTAACTCATACTAAAGCAACTTATTTGTTGCACAGCCTAAATCCCTTCACATCTTTGGCAGTTCCACATGCAGCCATAGCCGGAGTTTGCTTATTTTTGTCAGGCCTTATTGCAGGATACTTCGACAATATGGCTGTTTACCGAAAAGTCGGTCCACGCCTTAGAGCACATCGCCGTTTAGCAAACTGGTTAGGGCAAGATCGCCTCAACCGTTTTGCTGAATATATTGAGCGCAATTTAGGAGCTTTAGCCGGTAACTTCTTATTCGGGATTATGTTAGGAAGTATGGGCACCATAGGTTTTATTCTAGGTTTACCTTTGGATATTCGCCATATTGCCTTTGCCTCGGCTAACTTTATTCAAGGTTTAATGACAATTAACGGCAGCCCAGATATCGGACTGATTATCGTGTCCTTTTTAGGCGTGTTATGTATTGGTCTCACTAACTTATTCGTTAGTTTCACCTTAACCATTATTGTGGCACTACGGGCACGTCGAGTTCGATTTGAACAATGGAAACCTTTAGCCAAACTGGTAATGACCCATTTTCTGACTCGCCCAAGCGATTTTTTCTGGCCACCAAAACAACCCCTAGAACTTGAAGAAAATACGACAACAAATAGTGGAAAAAAGACAGAACACTAAGAGTTTTGCTTTGTACACAAAATGTGAATTCCGTCAATTTTGTTGTGATTGTTTTTCCAAATGTTAAAAAATTTTCAAAATGAATTTACGATGATCTATCAGGCTTGAAAAAAAGTGTACTGGCAAGTACACTTTTAACGGCTTTCAGTAGTGGACACTGCTTGAATAAGCAAAGGTATATACATGCCCTATATGTTGCTTTTTATTGGTTGTATTTTTTTCGGATTAGGTGTGCTTGGTCTTTTTGTACCAAGACTTCAATCTATGGATCTCCTGAGCGTTCAAATATTGAGTGAACACCGATCAGATTATCTTAACTTTATTACGATCTTTCTGGCACGTGTAGGTGGTATGCCTTTTGTATGTTTTTTATCCTTTCTGGTATGTATATATCAGGCATGGTATAAAAAATATATTACTGTTATTTTCATTAGCGTGGGAGTTATTGGCAGTATCACCATGGGTTGGCTGCTCAAGTGGTGTGTTGACCGCCCAAGACCCCCACAGGTATATCATATTGTCGAAAGTTACGGTGCATCGTTCCCAAGTGCACACAGTGTTTATGCATCAACACTGGCCTGTCTGGCAATGATAATGTTATGCCATAAGCCCAACACTAACTCTCCTTCTATCATTTTGATCTCCTGTCTTTGGTTTATCTGTATGGGGCTTTCAAGAATATATGCTGGAGTTCATTTTCCAACAGATGTACTCGCCGGTTGGGGCATAGGTTTTATTTGGATTGCACTGCTTTGGCTCTGGTTATTACAAACACAAAGTAGGTTAAGTAAAAAACAAATATATTTTTAGATTTTATCTAACGAGGTGGAACAATGATGTCGGCTAAGCTTTGGGCTCCTGCCCTTACTGCTTGCGCATTAGCAACAAGTATCGCACTTGTTGGTTGTGGCAAAGGCTCCGATGAGAAACAGCAAGCTGCTGCTGCTCAGAAAATGCCGCCTGCTGAAGTAGGTGTTATTGTTGCTCAACCACAAAGTGTTGAACAAAGCGTTGAACTTTCTGGTCGTACTTCAGCATATCAAATTTCTGAAGTTCGCCCTCAAACAAGTGGCGTAATTTTAAAACGCTTGTTTGCTGAAGGAAGTTATGTTCGTGAAGGTCAAGCTCTTTATCAACTTGATTCTCGAACTAACCATGCAACGCTCGAAAATGCAAAAGCATCACTTTTACAACAACAGGCAAATCTAGCTTCCCTACGTACTAAGTTAAACCGTTATAAGCAACTTGTTTCGAGTAACGCTGTATCTAGACAAGAATATGACGACTTACTTGGTCAGGTTAATGTTGCAGAAGCACAAGTTTCTGCTGCAAAAGCTCAAGTAACGAATGCAAACGTAGATCTAGGTTACTCTACAATTCGCTCACCAATTTCTGGTCAGTCTGGACGTTCTTCTGTAACAGCTGGTGCTTTAGTCACTGCAAACCAAACTGATCCTTTAGTGACGATTCAACAGTTAGATCCGATCTATGTTGATATTAACCAGTCTAGTGCCGAGTTATTACGTTTACGTCAACAATTGAGTAAAGGTAGTTTAGACAATAGTAACAACACGAAAGTAAAATTGAAGCTCGAAGATGGTTCAACCTATCCAATCGAAGGACAACTTGCTTTCTCTGATGCGTCTGTAAATCAGGATACAGGAACGATTACTTTACGTGCCGTATTCTCGAACCCGAATCATCTGTTACTTCCTGGTATGTATACAACTGCGCAGATTGTTCAAGGTGTAGTTCCAAATGCTTATCTGATTCCTCAAGCTGCAATTACCCGTTTACCGACAGGTCAAGCTATGGCGATGACTGTGAATGCAAAAGGTGCTGTTGAGAGTCGTCCTGTTGAAACTTCTGGTGTTCAAGGACAAAACTGGATTGTGACCAATGGTCTCAAAGCTGGTGATAAAGTGATTGTTGATGGTGTTGCCAAAGTTAAAGAAGGGCAAGAAGTGTCAGCAAAACCTTACCAAGCTCAACCAGCAACTCCTCAAGGTGCAGCTCCAAATGCGACAAAGCCGGCTCAATCAGGTAAACCTCAAGCAGAACAGAAAGCATCTTCAAATGCATAAGGGGTAGATTGAATGGCACAATTTTTTATTCATCGCCCCATTTTTGCGTGGGTGATTGCATTAGTCATTATGTTGGCGGGTATTCTCACGCTCACAAAAATGCCTATTGCACAGTATCCGACGATTGCACCACCGACAGTTACAATTGCTGCAACTTATCCTGGTGCATCGGCTGAGACTGTTGAAAATACTGTAACCCAGATCATTGAACAACAAATGAATGGTCTAGATGGTTTACGTTATATTTCATCTAACAGTGCGGGTAACGGTCAGGCCTCTATTCAATTAAACTTTGAACAAGGTATTGATCCAGATATTGCACAGGTTCAGGTTCAAAACAAACTGCAATCTGCAACTGCTCTTTTACCTGAAGATGTTCAACGTCAAGGTGTGACAGTTACCAAATCTGGCGCAAGCTTCTTGCAAGTTATTGCATTTTATTCGCCAGATAATAGCCTTTCAGACTCAGACATTAAAGACTACGTAAACTCGTCAATTAAAGAACCGCTTAGCCGTGTTGCTGGTGTTGGTGAGGTAACGGTCTTTGGTGGTTCATACGCAATGCGTATCTGGCTCGACCCTGCAAAATTGACTAATTACCAGTTAACACCAAGTGATATTGCGACTGCTTTACAAGCGCAAAACTCACAAGTTGCTGTAGGTCAGTTAGGCGGTGCGCCAGCAGTACAAGGTCAAGTGCTTAACGCGACAGTGAATGCACAAAGCTTGTTGCAAACACCTGAGCAATTTAAAAATATCTTCTTAAAGAACACAGCATCAGGTGCTGAGGTCCGTTTAAAAGATGTTGCTCGTGTAGAGTTAGGTTCTGATAACTACCAGTTCGATTCGAAGTTTAATGGTAAACCTGCTGGTGGTCTTGCAATTAAAATTGCAACTGGTGCCAACGCACTTGATACCGCTGATGCTGTTGAACATCGTTTAACCGAATTACGTAAGAACTACCCTGCGGGTCTACAAGACAAGCTGGCTTATGACACTACTCCATTTATTCGTCTTTCAATTGAAAGTGTTGTACACACATTAATTGAAGCGGTAATTTTAGTATTTATTGTCATGTTCTTGTTCTTGCAGAACTGGCGTGCAACGATTATTCCAACACTTGCTGTACCTGTTGTTGTATTAGGTACATTTGCTGTCATCAATATCTTTGGTTTCTCAATTAACACCTTAACCATGTTCGCTATGGTATTGGCAATTGGTCTTCTGGTCGATGACGCCATTGTTGTAGTGGAAAACGTTGAACGTGTCATGAGTGAAGAGCATACCGATCCGGTCACGGCGACTTCACGATCAATGGAACAGATTTCTGGTGCATTAATTGGTATTACAAGCGTATTGACAGCGGTATTCGTACCAATGGCATTCTTTGGTGGTACGACTGGTGTAATTTACCGTCAATTCTCGATTACCCTTGTAACAGCAATGGTTCTATCGTTAATTGTGGCGTTAACCTTTACGCCAGCACTTTGTGCAACAATTTTAAAACAGCATGATCCTAACAAAGAACCAAGCAATAATATTTTTGCTCGTTTCTTCAGAGGGTTTAACAACGGTTTTGACCGCATGTCGCATAGCTACCAAAATGGTGTTAGCCGCATGCTTAAAGGCAAAATCTTCTCTGGCGTACTTTACGCTGTAGTGATTGGCCTATTAGTGTTCTTGTTCCAAAAACTCCCATCTTCATTCTTACCAGAAGAAGATCAGGGTGTGGTCATGACACTTGTACAATTACCACCAAATGCAACGCTTGACCGTACCAATAAAGTCGTTGATACCATGACAAACTTCTTCATGAATGAAAAAGATACAGTGGAATCTATTTTCACCGTTTCAGGTTTCTCATTCACAGGTGTTGGTCAAAATGCTGGTATTGGCTTCGTTAAATTGAAGGACTGGAGTGAACGTACTTCACCAGAATCTCAAATTGGTGCGTTAATTCAGCGCGGTATGGCATTAAACATGATCGTCAAAGACGCATCTTACATCATGCCATTACAGCTTCCAGCAATGCCTGAACTAGGTGTAACTGCTGGTTTTAACTTGCAACTTAAAGACTCAAGTGGTCAAGGCCATGAGAAACTAATTGCCGCACGTAACACAATTTTAGGTTTGGCTTCACAAGATAAACGTCTTGTAGGGGTACGTCCTAATGGTCAAGAAGATACACCTCAGTATCAAATTAATGTAGATCAGGCTCAAGCTGGTGCTATGGGCGTTAGCATTGCTGACATTAACAACACTATGCGTATTGCATGGGGTGGCTCATACATTAACGACTTCGTTGACCGCGGTCGTGTGAAAAAAGTTTATGTTCAAGGTGATTCGGGTAGCCGTATGATGCCTGAAGACTTAAACAAGTGGTATGTACGTAATAGCAAAGGCGAAATGGTACCGTTCTCTGCATTTGCTACAGGCGAATGGACATATGGTTCTCCTCGTCTTGAACGTTATAACGGCGTGTCATCGGTTAACATTCAAGGTACACCTGCACCTGGCGTAAGTTCTGGTGATTCTATGAAAGCCATGGAAGAAATTATTGCCAAGCTACCATCTATGGGCTTACAAGGTTTCGACTATGAATGGACAGGTTTATCACTTGAAGAACGTGAGTCTGGTGCTCAAGCTCCATTCCTTTATGCTCTTTCATTGTTAATCGTTTTCCTTTGCTTAGCTGCATTATATGAAAGCTGGTCTATTCCGTTCTCGGTTTTACTTGTAGTACCACTCGGTATTATTGGTGCAATCATATTGACTTACTTGGGTATGATTATTAAAGGAGATCCAAATCTCTCAAATAACATTTACTTCCAGGTAGCGATGATCGCGGTAATCGGTCTTTCTGCAAAAAATGCGATCTTGATTGTTGAGTTCGCAAAAGAGCTGCAGGAAAAAGGTGAAGACCTCATTGATGCAACTTTACATGCTTCAAAAATGCGTTTACGTCCAATTATTATGACCACCCTTGCCTTCGGTTTCGGTGTACTTCCACTTGCCCTTTCAACAGGTGCAGGTGCAGGAAGTCAGCACTCTGTGGGTTACGGTGTACTCGGTGGCGTACTCAGTGCAACGTTCTTAGGTATCTTCTTTATCCCTGTATTCTATGTGTGGATTCGTAGTATCTTTAAGTACAAACCAAAAACCATAAACACTCAGGAGCATAAATCGTGATGCAAAAAGTATGGTCTATTTCAGGTCGTAGCATTGCGGTATCTGCACTTGCGCTTGCTTTGGCAGCTTGTCAAAGCATGCGCGGCCCAGAACCAGTCGTGAAAACCGATATACCACAAAGCTATGGATATAACAGCGCTTCTGGTACGTCTATTGCAGAACAGGGTTATAAACAGTTCTTTTCTGACCCTCGTTTGCTCGAAGTGATTGATTTGGCTCTTGCCAACAACCGTGACTTACGTACAGCAACGCTCAATATTGAACGTGCTCAACAGCAATATCGAATTACTCAAAACAACCAGCTTCCAACAATCGGAGCAAGTGGTAGTGCAATTCGTCAGGTTTCTCAAAGCCGTGATCCGAATAACCCCTACTCTACCTATCAGGTGGGTTTGGGTGTAACTGCCTATGAGCTTGATTTTTGGGGGCGCGTTCGTAGCTTGAAAGATGCTGCATTAGATAGTTATCTTTCAACGCAAAGTGCACGTGATTCGACACAAATCAGTCTGATTAGTCAGGTTGCTCAAGCATGGTTAAACTATTCTTTTGCATCAGCGAATCTAAAGCTTGCAGAGCAAACGCTTAAAGCACAGCAAGACTCTTACAACCTCAACAAAAAACGTTTTGATGTGGGTATCGACAGTGAAGTTCCACTACGTCAGGCACAGATTTCTGTAGAAACTGCGCGTAACGATGTAGCGAACTACAAAACTCAGATGGCTCAAGCACAAAACTTGTTGAACTTGTTATCAGGTCAATCGATTCCGCAAAACTTGTTGCCAAACCAACCTGTAAAACGCATTACTCAACAGAATGTTTATACAGCTGGTTTACCAAGCGACTTGCTTAACAATCGTCCAGATGTAAAAGCTGCTGAATATAACTTAAGCGCTGCTGGTGCGAATATTGGTGCTGCAAAAGCACGTTTATTCCCAACAATTAGCTTAACGGGTTCTGCAGGTTATGCATCGACTGACTTAAGTGATCTATTTAAGTCTGGTGGGTTTGTGTGGTCAGTTGGACCAAGCCTAGATTTACCAATCTTTGACTGGGGCACACGTCGTGCCAATGTAAAAATTTCTGAAACCGATCAGAAAATTGCATTGTCTGATTATGAAAAATCAGTTCAGTCTGCATTCCGCGAAGTTAATGATGCGCTTGCAACTCGTGCCAATATTGGTGAACGTTTAACAGCTCAACAACGTCTAGTAGAAGCAACTAACCGCAACTACACATTATCAAATGCCCGCTTCCGTGCTGGTATTGATAGTTACTTGACAGTTCTTGATGCACAGCGTTCATCTTATTCAGCAGAACAAGGTTTATTGTTGCTTCAACAAGCTAACTTAAACAACCAAATCGAGTTATACAAAACTCTAGGTGGCGGTTTAAAAGCAAATTCTTCAGATACAGTGGTTAATCAATCATCGAGCGCTGAACTTAAAAAGCAATAAGTTTTAAATAACTTATCTATAAAAGCTCACTTCGGTGGGCTTTTTTATTGCATCTCATGTGAATATTTCTTATCTTGAAACCTTAAGAGATTTAGATTGATAAAAAATAATGTTACTGAGTAATTTAGAAAGCGTTCCGGGTCACCAGATTTTAAAACAGCTTGATGTTGTTTATGGAAGTACTGTCCGTAGTAAGCATGTTGGCCGTGACTTGATGGCGAGTTTAAAAAATATTGTGGGTGGTGAACTTACAGGTTATACCGAATTACTAGAAGAATCCCGCCAAGAAGCCATGAATCGTATGATTGCCAAAGCTCAGCAACTTGGTGCGAATGCAATTGTCGGCATTCGTTTTTCAACTTCAAATATTGCTCAAGGTGCTTCCGAACTATTTGTATATGGCACAGCAGTAGTCGTACAGCCTCAAGTACCCCATCTACCAGATCCATTTAGTGCATAGGTAGAAAATGGAAAATCTTATTTTTCAGCTTGTTATTTTTCTGATTCTTTTCAGTATTGGTTGGGGTTTTGGGCGCCATATTGAACGAAAACATTTGAAAGAACTTCTAGAAAAAGAGCAACGACTGGCCCATATCAGAATTGATACGAATCGTTTTGCAACGAGTGATCAGCTAGGCCACTTTATTAGCAGTAATGTCGTGATTTCTCATGACTACTTTAAATATGTATTGGCATCCATTAAGAATGTTTTGGGTGGTCGACTCACCAGTTATGAGAGTGTGGTTGAGCGTGCTCGCCGTGAAGCGATTGTCCGTTTAAAACAACAAGCACATACCGCAGGAGCTAACCATATTATGGGAGTTCGGCTGAGTACAACCGAACTCGGAATGCAGGGTGGAATGGTCGAAGTCTTTGCCTACGGCACAGCAGTAAAAGATTAATACTGCCCTACACTAGAAAAATGAATGCGTGGATTGCCAATATTTTTAGTTAAATGTTGGCAAATTCCGGTAATTTTCCAACTGTCCTGTTGTTTTACCAAAGTAAAATAATAACGACCAAAAGAGTGAAAATAATCATTTTCTGAAAAACGATAAATTTGATAATTACATTCTAACCATGCTCGATCTTGTTCAATACGGATGATCGGATTACTTAAGTTATGTTGCAATCTGAGATGCGACAACGCCTGTTGCCGAGAACCTTTATATTCATGACAAGACACAACACATAAAGGCTCTCCCCTAAACTGGAAATAGTCCACCTCAAGTTGATCTGCCAATAACTCATCAAAAGCGTCCCAATTTTTCTGGTCAAAGACCAATTGAAAACGCGTAATGACTTCTAAAATACGGTGATAATCTTGATCCATGGTGAACCTTCTATGCGGGTTTTCCATCAATTTAGCACGACGAAATCACTTTTTTATTTTACTTTTGTTTTCCGAATCATTTTATAAAGAAGTTTTGGTGACATCCGAGAAACCATAACCCCTAGTTTTTCTTTTGTTCCACCAACAACAATATATTCTTGCCCATGCATTAATGCTTTAACTGCTTGTTGGGCAAATACATCTGCCTCTAAACCATTCTCGATGGCTTCATCTTGATGACCTTGAGGTTGCCCAGCACCATTTAGTGCATTAAAAGAAACATTAGTTTTTACAAAGCCAGGGAAAATAACGGAAACTTCAACACCTTGATCTGATACCTCAGCACGTAAACTATTGGCCCACATGTGAATTGCAGCTTTAGCAGCCGAGTAGCTTGCACGGTACTGCGTTCCTAATAAACCCGCCACACTAGAAACAAATACAACTCGACCAGACTTTTGTTTTAGCATGGTCGGAAGCACAGTTTTGGTTAACGCCACTTGTGAGAAATAGTCGACTTCCATAATGGCCCGCTCGGTTGCCATTGTTGTATCTTCAATTAAAGCACGTTGGCTTAAGCCTGCATTATTAATAAGCCAGTCAATTCTGCCTTTCGCTTTTAAAATCTGCTCATAGGCTTCTTGTACCTGCTTTTCATCAGTAATATCTGCAACCACAGATAAATGTTGATCTGGATTTAACAAACCCACTCGAACTGCTTCTAATTCATCAAAACGACGCGAGGTCAAAATCACCTCTGCACCTTGCAAGGCCAACTCTCCTGCCAAGGCCTTGCCTAAACCAGAAGATGCTCCCGTAATCCATACCACTTTATTTTGCAAAGTATCAAGTTTGGCCATGCTTTATGTTCCTATTATCTTTTTAAATTATGCTGCTTGATGCATGAAGGCCAAAAAGTGGTTGATATAATGAGTTGCTGTGGTCTGATCGACCTGTGTACCTAACTTTTCCAAACGTTTATAGCCTAAATGCGTCGTCATGTTGATCACCCCATTCAGGGTTTTATCGACAACTAAATTAAATTTTAAACGCTTTTTAGGTTCACGTACTAGGCTTGTTACGCCTAAATCTACAATTTGAATGAGGGTCTCAAAAGCAGCTGCAACACTCTGCATATTCCCATCACGAATTTGCTGAGTCAGAGTTTCGGCTTGTCGCACGAGTTGAAGCGTAACCGGATAGGTAATATAAACTTGCTGCCCCTGCTCTTTCATCAGGGATGTCATGTAGTCAACTAAAGGTAAAAGACGTTCATTTCCAAAGAATGAAACTGACCAAGGCATGTATTTTCGAAAAGTTTCCAAAACCTGCTGAACCACTTTTTCAGACTCAGCTTGCTGTTTTGGGGACATGGTTGTATTCCCTGACTGTAAAAGTACAGAAAAAACCTGCTCAATAATTTCACAAGAAAGGTCAGACAATACATCCCCTAAGGGTTTTGCCTGACTTTGGCTTACTCCATCATGCAGTTTCTGCCGAATGGTCTCGAATTGGGTATAAGTTGAATCGGAAATTTTCAAAAAAACTTCATAACTCATGAGTAGCATCCTTTTTCAATTCTTTTGTAATTTTTGTGCCGTGTGTCTACACGATTAAATTGTGATCCATCTTTCATAAATCTACCGTTTTTTGAAAAAAATACAAAACCGTTTATCTGTTTTCAGCACATTAATTTCGAGGCATTTTTTTGCTACAATAGGTGCAATTTTTTATGCATATTCGATCTAAGCTACTATGACTGACGCTCAAACCGCTCAAAATATTGCGACCACATACGATCCAACCGAGATCGAAAAGAAGTGGTACCAAACGTGGGAAGAACAAGGTTACTTCAAACCTTCTGGTCACGGTGAATCATTCTGTATCATGATTCCGCCACCAAACGTCACTGGTAGTTTGCACATGGGCCATGGCTTTAACAATGCCATTATGGATGCCCTCACCCGTTATAACCGTATGATGGGTAAAAACACTTTGTGGCAACCAGGTACTGACCATGCGGGTATTGCAACTCAAATGGTTGTTGAGCGTCAACTTGGCTTACAAGGTGTGACTCGTCATGACTTGGGCCGTGATAAGTTCATCGAAAAAGTTTGGGAATGGAAAGAACAATCTGGCGGCACGATTACTAAACAAATTCGTCGCTTAGGTTCATCTGTAGACTGGTCACGCGAACGCTTCACGATGGATGAAGGTTTATCGAACGCAGTTAAAGAAGTATTCGTTCGTTTGCACGAAGATGGTTTAATTTACCGCGGTAAGCGCCTTGTAAACTGGGACCCTAAACTTCAAACCGCTCTTTCTGACCTTGAAGTAGAAAGCAAAGAAGAAAAAGGCTCACTTTGGCACTTTAAATATTTCTTTGAAGATAAATCAGTTAAAACTCAAGATGGCAAAGACTATTTAGTCGTTGCAACGACTCGTCCTGAAACTTTACTGGGCGATACTGCGGTTGCTGTTCACCCTGAAGATGAGCGTTATGCACACCTTGTTGGTAAAAATATTGTATTACCAATTACTGGTCGTTTAATTCCAATCGTTGCAGACGACTACGTTGAAAAAGACTTTGGTACTGGCTGTGTAAAAATCACGCCTGCTCATGACTTCAATGACTATGACCTAGGTAAACGCAATAGCTTGCCAATCATTAATATCTTCAACAAAAACGCCGAAGTTTTAGGTGAGTTTGAATATATTGCCAAAGCTGGCGAACAAATTTCTAAAACCATTACTGCACCTGCGGAATACGCTGGTTTAGAACGCTTCGCAGCACGTAAAAAATTAGTTGCTCAAGCTGAAGCTGAAGGCTGGTTAGATCAAATCCAACCGTATGACTTAAAAGCGCCACGCGGCGACCGTTCAGGCGTGATCATTGAGCCATTATTAACTGACCAATGGTACGTAAAAATTGCACCACTAGCTGAGCCTGCAATTGAAGCAGTTCAAGATGGCCGTATTAAGTTTGTTCCAGAGCAGTACAGCAACATGTACATGGCGTGGATGCGTGACATTCAAGACTGGTGTATTTCACGTCAGCTTTGGTGGGGTCACCGTATTCCAGCTTGGTACGATGCGAATGGCAACATCTATGTTGGTCGTAATGAACAAGAAGTTCGTGAGAAAAACAACATCGCTGCTGACGTTGAACTTAAACAAGACGAAGACGTTCTTGATACATGGTTCTCTTCTGCGCTTTGGACATTCTCAACCTTAGGTTGGACTGGCGATGCGAAGCAAGACGATGTAAATGATTTCTTAAAAACTTTCCATCCAACAGATGTGTTGGTGACGGGTTTTGACATCATTTTCTTCTGGGTTGCCCGCATGATCATGATGACCCTACACTTCATGAAAAATGAAGATGGTTCATCGCAAGTTCCATTTAAGACTGTTTATGTTCACGGCTTGGTACGTGATGGTGAAGGTCAAAAAATGTCGAAGTCTAAAGGTAACGTACTTGACCCATTAGACTTGATTGATGGTATTGATTTAGAAAGCTTAGTTGCAAAACGTACTACTGGCCTAATGAACCCGAAAGATGCCGCGAAGATTGAAAAATCAACGCGCAAAGAGTTCCCAGAAGGTATTAATGCGTATGGTACTGACGCAGTTCGTTTCACGTTCTGTGCCCTTGCAAACACTGGTCGTGACATCAAGTTCGATTTAAAACGTGTTGAAGGCTACCGTAACTTCTGTAACAAAATCTGGAACGCAACTCGTTTCGTTCTGATGAATGTTGAAGGTCAAACTGTTGGTCAACAAGCTCGTCCTGACCTTTGGGAACTTCCAGAACAATGGATTATGAGCCGTCTGCAAAAAGCTGAAGCTGCCGTACACCAAGCGTTTGCAACGTATCGTTTAGACCTTGCCGCACAAGCGATTTACGACTTTATTTGGAATGAATACTGTGACTGGTACGTTGAGTTAACTAAACCAGTTCTTAACGATGCAGAAGTTGCAGAAGAGCGTAAAGCTGAAGTACGTCGTGTATTGCTTGCAGTGATGGAAGCTTCTTTACGTTTGGCTCATCCGTTAATGCCGTATTTGACAGAAGAAATCTGGCAAACACTTGCACCAATGCTTGGTCAAGGCGGCCCAACGATTATGACTGCTCAATACCCTATTCCTGAGCAAGCAAAAATCAATGAACAAGCTGAAGCAGATATGCAATGGCTTCAAGGTTTGATTGGTGCAGTACGTAACATTCGTGGTGAGTTGGGCTTAGGTAATGCGCGCTTATTGCCAGTATTACTTCAAAATACATCTGACGCTGAACGTGAACAAATCATTCGTATTGAAGCATTGTTCAAAGCATTGGCTAAAGTTGAAAGCATTGAGTTCTTGAATAAAGACCAAGAACCACCTTTATCTTGCTCTAGCGTTGTAAGCCATGCATCGGTATTTGTACCAATGAAAGGCTTAATTGACCCTAAAGCTGAGCTTGCTCGTTTGCAAAAAGACTTGGATAAAATCCAAAAGCAACACGACCAAATCGCGGGCAAACTTGCAAACGAAGGCTTTGTATCTAAAGCACCAGCGGCTGTTGTTGAAGGTGAAAAAGCGAAGCTTGCTGAGTTTGCTGCTCAGTTAGAGAAAGTTAAAGCGAATATGGAGCAAATTGCTGCGCTTTAATGCAGTGGTTTGATTCAAAAAATCCCCTCAAATGAGGGGATTTTTATATCAAATTTTTAAAGTTTAAAATAACTTTTTTAATTGAAGATATCTTTTTGTCTACTCTCCAATCCCAACCTGTTTCACCGATAGCTGTTTTGTAAAGATATCTAAGATATTGTGATTTAATATCTTTATCAGTTCCCACCCATTCACCCATATTATTTTTAAACCAAATATAACCACTCTGAGTAATTGATGTTAATTCTAAATTATCTGTAAAAAATGGTTGAGAAAGTTTAGTAACAACTAAATTATCTAAAAAAAATGGCAAAACTTTCTTATGATCTAGAACACAATGAATATGGGCATGTTCTATACAGTTTTTCCTATTTGAAAATCCTGTCCCATGTTCAAAAAAAAGTACTTGAGATTGAAATTTTTCTAAATAGTAATTTTCTATCTTAGGTAAAATTTTTAGCAAATGTTGCTTTTCACTATTTGAAAGTGATAAAAAATTTTTTACATGCCTATTCGGTACAATTAGTATATGACTATCATTTAAAGCCCCAATACTTGGTACTATTGAAAAAAAATTATCAGAATATAAAATAAATTCATCTTCAAATAGATTTTTTAAATTAAAACCATTTAGAAGATGTTCATTTTTTAATTCTGCACATAAATTACATTCAATCATTTGAATTTCGATCCGGCACGACATTTTCAATCCATTTAGATAGTTTTGTTAAAATAATGTCAGAAAAATATCCAAGTAAAAAACTGAATGCAAATGCAGTCCTATTATTAAATCCATTTTTCAACTCTAAAGGAAAAAAATTCGAAATAACAAGTAAATAAGTAGTAAATGCAATTAAAGCTGATATTAGAGGAGAAAAGATACGCCAATAAAATTTATTAGATTGCCAAATACATTGATATTGATCATTACGTCCTCGAGCAGTAACTCGGTAGAACCATTTTGCAACAAAAGCCCAACCACCTAAATAACCAGCTAAGAAGCTAAGTACTAAAGTCTTTTTGCTTTCATTAAATAGTGTAAAAATAGTCCATTCAGTTGTGAGAAGAGAAAAAATAAATCCTAAACATATAAATAAACTTATTAAAAGGTAAAAAAATTCGAAAATTATTTGGTGTTTCCCCTCTTTGAAAAAAGGCACTAAATCACTTACTTTTAAATCGTTCGACACTTCCTTATCCTATAAGTTCACAATTATTTAAGTATAATCAATTATACATTTTTATTATTAAAACAAATTCTATTTTATAAGCTCGGTTACTTATTCCAGTGTTTTTCCAGTACATAGGAAAGCTCATTTTATGAGTTTATTTATTATTTGATACATAAAAATTTTCATCACTTTTCAGAACAGGGGATGTAGAGGATGCTTTAAAATAATAGCTTCCTGCATCACTCCCTCACCAAGCCTATTTCCCATAGGAAGAAAAAAGAAATACATTAAAGCACCCCATGCTCCAACAACATCTCCACCCCACTCACCTTTTTCATATGCTTTAAACGTTCCTTTTCCCACTTCAATTGCTGTTTTAATTCAGTACAGTCAGCATCTATAGCTTTATAAACATCACTAATATGTACATGCTCTGCTTTCACATTCTTGGCTAACTGAAA
>RCUT01000183.1_pt1 | contig 34907 bp, 54 predicted proteins | sample 2166171 | NCBI WGS metagenome assembly RCUT01 (sample SAMN09932757, study PRJNA488358) | compost metagenome | isolation source: compost soil in 4-hydroxybenzoic | place: Germany: Experimental Botanical Garden | reverse complement strand
CCGCCAGCAGTTCGGCCTCGAAGGGCAGCGCCTCGCCCAGGGTCACCAGCACCACTGTATAGGCTCTATTGAATTGATCACTGGGGATGGTTAGGGCATAAGTGGGATCTTGAGGGAATGAGTGGGATCGGAAAGCCAGAAGATGCGCGGCCTGTAGAGCAATCGAAACTCTGCAGGCCGTTTTCGTTGGTGCGGATCCACGAAATGATCAATGGATCCAAAAGCGGCGGAAAAACGCGATTGAATTGATCAATGGTGTTTTCAGGATGCGGCGTTTAAACCGGCTTTAAATCTGCTTCATCACTCTCCTACGTCGTGGGAGATATGGACGACCTGGCCGATAACTTCGAAGGTGTGCTGCTCGTCCTTCGGTACCTCGATCGGTTGGTAGTGTTTATTGTCGCTCAGCAGCAGCCAGGCGCTCGGCAGCACCTGCAGACGCTTGACCCAGAGCTGGTCATCATTGCGCACCACGTAGATATGGCCGTCGACCGGGCGCGTTCTGCCCAGGTGGACCACCAGGGTATCGTTGTTGCTGATGGTGGGCTCCATGCTGTCGCCTTTGCTCCAGACGATGGCCAGCTCCTTCTCTGCAAAGCCGCGCCACTTCAGCCACTTGCGGCGAAACGCCAGGTGGCGACATGGTGCCATCTCTCCCTGCGTCAATGTGCCATGGCCTGCGGACACCTGCACCCGATAACCGGGTATCAATGCGAACTCGTCCAAGAATGCTTCATAGCTACGCTGTGTCTCGTTTACGCCAGTGAGATCAATAGGTTGCTGTTCATATTGAAAGTTGGACGATGATGAATGCGCAACCTGCGCGCCATCAGGGAACGCTCCGCGTTTATCTAGCGCATCAATAACATATTGAGGAAGTATCGACGCGTGGTACTCGAATGCTTTGGTACCTGACCGCTTCCGCTTAACACCTTCCCTTCCAGCACTCAGCCTCTCCAGCTCGTCCCTTGCTCTTCTGTCCGTTGTCGGCATTCCTTCAAGACCGGCCACTTCGGACGCAATAACCCATTCCGTCCGTTTCTCACCACGGGAATCGGACGCTTCGTCCGATTCGTGATTGCAAGCGTCCGAATAACCTAACTTATTGTTTTCCATCTTATTAACCTGTTTCCTCAATTTCATTGGCAACATCCTAAACGGACGATTCGAAAACTTATTCGTCCGTTTGTATTGCCATATCGTCCGATTCGTCTCTATACTCTCGTTAACTTAGTCAGTTAACCGAGTCGAGTTACTAAGATGAGTAATTGCAGAGTGTCGCAGAAACGGACGGAAAATGGGAGTGATTGGCATCGTGCTGATGTAGTTGCCGCCTTGAAAAAGGCTGGCATCTCCGTTTCGCAGTTGTCACGTGATGCAGGGCTTTCCAGTTCTACATTACAGAACACCTTCCGAGCTCCATGGCCAAAGGGCGAGCGGATCATCGCTGGCGCACTCGGCCTTGAACCTGAAGATATCTGGCCAAGCCGGTATCAGCCCCTCTTGAAGAAAGCAAGCTGAGGGGGCTGGTATGGAATGGATCACCGCTATTGAGGTCGCTGGTGTGGCTGGAATGCCAACATCAGAAAGACGCTCCCGCGATCAGTTGAATCGTATGGCTGAGCTTTCACCTGACAAATCCCGTCAGCGCGAAGGGAGTAAGGCCACCGAATACCACCTCAGCATCCTGCCACCGGTCGTCCAAGCCGCCCTGCTGCGCAAGGCTGGCAAGGTCGTGGTCGGTGGCATGACGCTGGATCTGCCCAAGCCACAAGCGCCGCGCTACTGCAAAGAGCAACTGTGGGCCAACTGGAAGAAGGCCAACGACAAGGGTCACGCCAAGGCTATGGCCCGTGCGGCTGCCGTCAAGGCGGTGCATGCCCTGGTTGCCACCGGCTGCACGCTGATGGAGGCCTACCAGCACATCGCCGACGAGTTCGAGATCGCCCTGCCGACCCTGCGCCGCTACTGCGCTGCGGTGAAAGGCTTCGACGACAGCGACTGGCTGGCCGTGCTGGTGCCCAAGCAGCAGCAAGCTGCCAGCGAATCCCGCGCCGCCCGCCTGGCCGACGTCAGCGAGGGTGCCTGGGAGTTCTTCAAGGCCGACTACCTGCGCCGCGAACGGCCGAACGCCGCCAGCTGCTACGAACGGTTGAAGCTGGCCGCCCGGGATCAAGCCTGGGTCGTGCCCAGCATCAACAGCCTGATGCGCCGCATGGATCTGGAAATTCCCCACGCTCAACAGGTGATGCTGCGTGAAGGTGAGCATGCGCTGATGCAGCTCTACCCACCGCAGGAACGCACCATCGAAGGGCTGGACGCCATGGAGTGGATCAACGGCGATGGCTACCTGCACAACGTCTTCGTGCGCTGGTTCAACGGCGACGTGATCCGCCCCAAGACCTGGTTCTGGCAAGACATCTACAGCCGCAAGATCGTCGGCTGGCGCACCGACATCAGCGAGAACACCGACAGCATCCGCCTGTCCCTGATGGACGTATGCAGCAAGTACGGCATCCCGCGTGAGATCACCATCGATAACACCCGGGCGGCTGCCAACAAATGGATGACCGGCGGGGTGCCTAATCGCTACCGCTTCAAGGTCAAGCCGGATGACCCGCTCGGCATGATCCCCATGCTCGGTATCAAGTTGCACTGGTCCAGCGTGCTGTTGGGCAAGGGCCACGGCCAGGCCAAACCGATCGAACGTGCGTTTGGTGTGGGTGGCCTGGACGAGATCATCGACAAACACCCGGCGCTGGAAGGCTGCTACACCGGCCCCAACCCCATGGCCAAACCGGATAATTATGGTGACCGGGCGGTGGATGCTGCCGAGTTCCTGCGCGTCGTGGCCGAAGGGGTCGCCATCTACAACGGCAAAGTGGGCCGCCAGACCGAAGCCTGCCGGGGCGTGATGAGTTTTGACCAAGCCTTCGAGCAGAGCTATGCCCAGGCCACGATCCGCAAGGCGACCAGCGAACAGCTCACCATGATGATGCTGCAATCGGAGGCCACCCGCGTCAGCGACCACGGCACCATCAAGCTCGAAGCAGGCGGCGCGATCGCCAGTCGCAGCAACCGCTACTACCACACCGATCTGGCCGAGTACTCCGGGCAGAAGGTGGTGGCCAGGTTCGACCCGCAGCGCCTGCACGACGCCGTGATCGTCACCACCCTCAACGGCCTGCACATCTGCGAGGCCCAGTGCCTGGACAAGGTCGCCTTTGGCGATACCCAGCAGGCCCGCGAGCACAAACGCCGGCGCACCCAGTTCGTCAAAGCCAACAAGGCCGCCGCACTGGCCCAGCAAGGCATGTCTGCGCTCGAAGCCGCCGCCCTGCTGCCCAGCATCACCGATGAAGACGCACCCGAAACCAAGGTGGTGGAGATGGTGCGCCCGATCAGCCACGGCAATGCCGCGCTGGCCGTGCAACCCATGGCCCGTACCGCCCCCATCACCAGCAGTGAACCCGAACCCGTCATCGACTTCGAGGCCCGCTTTCAAGCTGCCGCCGAAGCCATGGCTGAAAAACAGAAAAACCGGATTTAACCGGGCTTTAAACCACAAAAAAAGCGGCCTTGCGGGCCGCCTAAATGGAGTAATCAGACATGACAAACGTAGTCACTTTGGACCAAAACGGCAACAGCCAGGATGTACTGGCCCGGGTCAAGGCCCTGCTGGAGCAGAGCACCGTCACCCAGGCGCAGGTTGCCAAAGAAGTGGGGATTTCCCCGACCACCGTCAACCAGCTGCTGAACGGCAACTACAAGGCGGACCCGGTGGCCATGGTGCAGAAGCTGGCCAACTGGCTGACCGCCCGAGACCAGCGCGCCGATGCGCCCCGTGATCCCGGCTTTGTACTGACTGAAACCGCCAAGCAGATCCGCGCTGACATGACCTATGCGCTGACCACCCAGAGCATCGTCATCATCCACGGCTCGTCTGGCGTCGGCAAAACCACCGCCCTGCGCGAGTTCCAGCGCAACAACAACAACGTCTGGGTCATCACCACCAGCCCGAGCCGCGCCACCATGACCGAGTGCATGTATGAACTCGCCATGGAGCTGGGCATGGAGAACGCCCCCCGCCTGCGTGGTCCACTGGCCCGCGCTCTGCGCCGCCGCCTGCGCAACACCAAGGGCCTCATCGTAGTGGATGAAGCCGACCACCTCGACCGAGCCACCCTCGAAGAGCTGCGCATCCTGGTCGAAGAGGTCGAGGTCGGCATGGTGCTGGTCGGCAACTCCCGGGTTTACACCCAGCTGACCGGCGGCCAGCGCTCAGAAGACTTCGCCCGCCTCTATTCCCGCGTCGCCAAGAAGCGCGCCCTCACCAAGGCCAAGAAGGCCGACGTGATGGCCGTGGCGGATGCCTGGAACATCACCGGCGCGGCCGAGCGGGATCTGCTGCTGCAGATCAGCGATCGCCCGGGCGCCCTGCGACTGGTCAGCAAAAACCTGAAATTGGCGGTGATGTTCTCCGGCGGAGAACCGCTGACCGAAGCCATCTTGCGCCACGCCTACAACGAGCTTGAGGGGGAGTAATGGATAAGCAACGCGATAAAGAACTGATCGAACTGGCCAAAGAACACCTGACTGACTTCATCAATGAGTGTGGTTGTGAGACCGAGGAGGATGTCGTTCATGCAATCAAGGTGATGCTGATTGTGGCGGCATCGGTCAAGGACATCCAGCTGGACCAAGGGGATGACGAGGTATGAACGCCAACCCCCAACCGACGACCTTCTACGGCGTCACCACTGACCAGAACTGGACCCACGTCCACCTGCTGAGCGGCATCAAGGGCCGCGAGGTGAGCCGCAGTGATGGCGAGGTGGTAATCGAGAACGAGAAAGGCATGGCGCAAGCCTACGACGAAGACCAGCTGCACCTGTTCTGGGCGCCGCTGAACCGTGATTCACAAGGAGAGAACGCATGAACATTCGCACCAACAGCATCGGCGTCATCGCCCAGCGTGTCATCGCTACCCTGCGCAAGAGCGGCTGCCAAGTGCTGGCCGTCAAGGCCGCCCAGGTGCGCCCCCTGATCGAGATAGCCTATCCCAGCCCTGAGCTGAAACAAGGCGCCATCGAGCTGAAAGAGCAGGTGGATGGCCTGCGCCGCCGCGCCTACGTCGCCCGCCTCGGTGGCTGCATCGTCCATTGGCATGACGAACCCGAGCAGGATGACTTCGAGATGACCGCCGTCGAGTACCTGCACCATCGCGCCGCCGGCTATCCGGCTTAACAGGAGAACACAGCAATGACCAACCAAACCGAAACCTTGCACCGTAACGCCCAGGGCCACCTGGTACCGGAAAGCCTGATCAAGACCATCGACCTGCTGCGCGATGGTGTGGTTCGCAAGCAAGTGGCCGCCGCGCAGGCACTGCAGCTGCAGATGGCTGCGGCCAAGGTACAGATGCAACGGGAGCTGGAAGACTATCTGGACCTCAGCGCCCAGGAATACGGCGTCACCTACGGCGGCGCCAAGGGCAACATCACCCTGACCAGCTATGACGGCTCCATGAAGGTCGAGCGGGCAATCGGCGAGCACCGGATTTTTGATGAACGGATCCAGGCTGCCAAGGCGCAAATCGACGCCTGCATCGAACGCTGGTCAGAGGGAGCCAGTGCCAATCTGGTGGCCATGGTTGACCACGCCTTTCGGGTCAACAAGCAGGGCCGCATCGACGTCAACCAGGTGCTGAGCCTGCGCAATCTGGCCATCGAAGATGACGAGTGGAAGGCCGCGATGGACGCCATCGCCGACGCCATCACCACCGTCAGCAAGAAGGAATACATCCGCCTGTATCAGCGCGATCCGTCTGGCAAGTACGTGGCGATCAACCTCGACTGGGCAAAGTTGTGAGGCGCGACATGTTGAACCTGACCCCCGAAGTGATCAAGCAGTTGGCGCTGGCCCAACTGCTGGCAGACCAGAGTGAAGACCAGGGCACCGAGTTTGAAGATGGCACCTATGAGCAAGGTGTGCGCGACGCCCTGGGCTGGATGTGCGGGCTGCTCGATAACCCGCCCTACAACCCCACCGAGTGGCCCGTCACCGAAGAAGAGTTGGCCGTCCTGACCGAAGGCCTTGGGCTTGTCGGGATAAACGATGGAGTTTGAGACCCGCTATGGCCCGCTGTACGTCACCCGCCACGCCGTCGAGCGTTGGGTGCAACGTACCGGCCGCAGCGAACTGGACATGCTGGGCGCCCTGTCACGGGCTTGGCGCCCAAGCAAACGACAGCTGCGGCGGATCCGGCAGCGCGAGGCGGGATGGAGCCCGCGCCGGATCCTCGAATGTGACCATGCCTATTTCATTCTGAAAAACGGCTCAATCGTCACCGTCTATGACAAGCACCAAACCGAATTTAAACAGGAGTTACACCATGATTGATGCGGCTTTGAAGGGTGACCTGATCACCCGTAACCCGAACGGCTACATGGCCCTGGCCACCCGCGCCGCCGAGCTGGAGCGCGAGGAGCGCTATATCACCGCCCTCGATCTATGGGTGATGGCCAGGAAGGCGGCCAAGAACGTCATCAACCAGCACTGGGCCCAGCATCGCGTCGACCTGTGCATGACCTGCATCCACCGTTTCGGCAAGCGGGAGGCGTGATGAGAGACAAACGCATTCTGGCCAAGATCAAGAAGCTGATGGCCATGGTGGAGCGCGGCAACCCCCACGAATCCGCCAACGCGATGAAGAAGGTGCAGGCGCTGATGGCCGAGCATCAGCTCTCCAGCGAAGACGTCGCCCTGAGCGGCATCGACGCCAGCAAGGTGAAGGCCGCCAACAACAGCGAGCGCCAGCCGAAATGGAGTCTCCTGCTGGTCAGCCTGGTGCGCCAAGCGTTCGGGGTCGAGGCGATCATGTGCCATGAGCAGCTGGCATGGGGGCGCAACACCGCTGAGGTGATGTTCATCGGCCCAGCGGATCGGGTGGAGATCGCCGGCTACGTCTACACCGTGCTGGCTCGCCAGCTCAAGGCCGCCCGGGGCGAGTACATCATCACCCTGAGCAAGCGCATGAAGACCAGCACCAAGACGGCCCGCGCCGATCTGTTCTGTGAGGGCTGGTGCAACGGGGTATATCACAAGGTCACCGCCCTGGTGCCGAGCGAGCAGGAGAGCCAGCTGGTTGCCCAGTACATCGAGAAGCATCACCCGAACCTGAGCGCCGGCGAGTCCCGCGCTGCCAAGGCGACCAAGCGCGATCAATCCGCCTCGTTGCATGGCTGGATTGCAGCGAAGCAGGTGGAGCTGAATGCCGGTGTCAGTGGCCAGGAACAAGCCAAGTTGGGGGTGGTATGAACCACGAAGCCGCCTTCTGGATCCTGATCAACGTGATGGCCCTGTTCTATGGGGCCTTTGTTGCCGGTCTGTTCACCGGCCTGTTATTGGTCAACTGAGGAACCCGAGATGAAAAACGTGAAAGCCCTGCTCAACACCAGCGTGGCCGATGCCAAAAGCACCCTGGAGTGCCACCTGCAGAGCAACCCGCAAATGGCCATGGCCGATGCGCAACTGGCCATCGACTTCATCAACCAGTACGGCAACGCCGAGGGCCAGAAATCCAGGCTGGCCATGTTGGCCGCCATCGTCAACAAGGCGCGCAAGCAACTCAGTAAAAAAATGGAGGGCGTATGAGCGCTTCACCTAAGCAGATGGTCGCAGCTCATCGCCGCAGCCTAAAAGCTATCCAAAAGAAGATTTTAGAAATGTCTGATTTCTGGGCGGATGAAGATGAATGCAATCGAGCGTCCCTGGATGATCTAAGTCGACAGGTAGAAGAGACAGCCAACAAATTGGCTGTAGAAGAAAGGCAAGACTAGCGAAACGGGGGCTTGCCCCCGTCTACCCAGCGTGGTGGCTGGGTACTGATGAGCAGCCGACCGGGCCCGGTCATGACCGTTCCACTAGATGAGGAATCGAGAATGACAAACGGTGAGTTGAGTATCGAATTGACCAAGCTGTGCGGCGAGTCGTGTCACGCCAGCAGCTACAACCTCAAGTTGATTGCCATGCGAAGGTACGCGGCCTTTGCGACGCGAGCAACGGAGCACGGGGCCATGGCGCTGGCAGCAGAAGCCAGGAGCTATGAAGAGGAACTGCGGGCCGAGCTGTACCAGCTGACCCCGCAACGGATACAGAGGGCAACGCCATGCACGGTGAATACACCCCACTGATGAAGCCTGGCCTGCTGGCTAAACGGTTAGCCACTGGCAAGGCTCGCTTAGACCCTGAGATGGGGCTGGAAAAGCTGTGCTCTGGCTGTAGCGAATACTGGCCGCAAGACACCGGCTTCTGGTCAGCCAGGCACAACACCAATGCCCCCGACGGGCTGCAGCACTACTGCAAGGCCTGTGAGGGAGAGATCGCCGGCAAGCGCTGGAAGGAGAAAGCCGCATGAAGCTGACCGCCTACCAGCGCCGCCAAGTGGATTACGTCAAGGCCAACGTGCGTGGGATGGTCCAGCGCCGTCGCCCAGAGATGACCAGGGCAGAGCTGCGCATCGCCAATGAGGAGTCCGATGTGAAGGCCATGACCTGGCTCGATAGCACCGTACCCCGCTGGCGTGAAGGGAAACCGCCCAAGACCAACAAGATTTATGTCGCTGCGCTCTCGGCGAGCGATGCGGATGAGGAGCAAGACGATGAACGGGATTAACTACAAGAACCTGGCCGCGCGAGTGAGTGCAATCCAAGATTGGCGCTTTATGCCGACCACCGAGATCGCCAAGATATTGGGCATTCCACCGCGCTCACTGCAGATCGCGATGAACCACATGCAGGCGATTGACCTGCTGCCCGCCAAGAGCCCAGTGCAGGGGGCGGCTTACCGCAACTATCAGCGGGTGCTGCGTTACCTTGAATCGCACCCAGGTCAGATCAACCTGACCGTGATGGCAGAAGAGATCTGCGGTTATGTCTGTAGTGGCATCAACCTGAAGTGTTTTCGCAATGCGCTCGCCCAAGCCAAGGCGGAGGGGCTGCCGCTGGATTATGACCGGATTGAGGATGTCCCCCGCCCACGATCAACCCAGCCCATCGAGCGAAAATCGAAGGTCACGGATGGCAAGCCCCGCTTTGTTGGCTGGGAGCAGGTTGACCCAGAGCACCGTCAGCGGTTCGTCGCCCTGCACCAGTTTGTAGGAGGTCGCCATGCAGCCTGATGCAAAGCGCCTGCTCAAACTGGTGCAGGTTGGCCGGCGCGAGCTGAGCCTGGATGAAGAGGACTATCGCGCCCTGCTGGAATCGGTCACCGGTGCTCGCTCTGCCAAGGGGCTCAAGGCTGCGCAGCTGGAGGCCGTGGTCACGGCGATGAAGGGGCTCGGGTTCAAGGTGAAGGGTGGCGCGAGTGGCCGCCGTTCGCCGCCCAGTTCTGCCAAGGTGCAGGCACCGGAGGTGCGCAAGGTGCGCGCCATCTGGATCACCATGTACAATGACGGCTTTGTGCGCGATGGATCTGACGATGCGCTCGGCAGTTACATCAAGCGGATGACCGCCAACAGCAACGGCGGCGCCGGCATCAACCGTGCCGAGTGGCTGACCTCTGCCCAGGCCGAGCGGGTGCTGGAGGCGCTGAAGAAGTGGCATGTCCGGCTGATGACAGTGGCCATCCAGGAGCGGGGGGACTCGGTGCCTGATACGCTCAGCTACCGCGAGAACGCCATGCCGGGTTATGACCTGATCCGGGATGCTTACGAACACCCGGGCCAGCGGCCAGCGCGAATCATGGTGATAGATGGCAGTAAGGCCATAGACGAATTGAACAACAAGGCCCAATAATGGGCCTTTAAATTGGAGGGGATATGACGTTAATTATCTGTTTGGTAGTGCTGGCTAGTGCAATCTGGGTGCTATTCGATTCACATAAGAAAGGGGCCCGAAATCCTGCCGGCTGGGCGGTATTTGTGGCAGTAATATGGATTATCGCGCTGCCATTTTATCTCTACAAACGCAACAAGCTGGAACCGGCTGCACAGGCTCCGGCTCCCAGTAATCGTTGGATCGGCCTGGCAATAGTGATGGTACTGGTCGGTGGAATGACATTTAACACGGTCAGCAAGGAAGCGTTGCCAGACTGCGCCGCGCCGGAAGTGGTTGACGTGCTGAGCAAGTTGCTGAATGGCATGGACGTCACCAGCCCTGCCCAGCGGCCTGAAAGCGAAGAGTTCGGAGCGGAACGCCTGTGCAATGCCATGGTGGCGGAGCGTATCCAGCCTTACCGCATCAGTTGGTACAGCAACGACAAGGTGCAGTTTATCGTTCACCTGGAATAACCCAGCCCCTTGGGGAGCCCGATCCAGCGAGTTATGATCTCAACACCCAGCCACGCTGGGTGTTGTTTTATCTGATGATCGGAGGCGATATGAAAGAGACACACGACAAGCAGACCATCGATCTGTTTGGCATCAGCGTTGACCTGGACGCCATCGATCCAGAAACCTACCGCATGCTGAGCGATGAAACTGCCCCGGGCTGGACTGAGCTGCTGCGCGGCATGTTCGACACCATTGATGCTGTGGTTGAAAAGCACCGCGGTGACAAAATGCTGCCCTTCATCATGCTGTCTGAGTTCTGCCGCACCTTTGGCGGCGCCCCCTTCTATGTACCCAATGGCAAAACCCTGGCCACGGTATTGCGCTCAATCCAGATCTGGAATGAGTTCACCGGCAATAATGTATTCGAGCTGTCGCGCAAGTTCGGGGTATCAACCCGCGAGATTCAATTTGTGCTGGCCCGTATGCGCCGATCTGAAATGCGCAAAGTACAGGGCGATATGTTCGCCGGGTTGGATGCAGTGGCCGATGGACAAGGTCGTCGTAATGGTCGCGCGTATTAACCGCCAATAAATAAACAGCAATAAGCGGCCCATGTGGCCGCTTTTTATTTGGCGCTGAATTTTTAACAGTGACGGATTTCGTTGATTATGAAGTCCGTCGCTACAGTGACGGACTTCATAAAAAGCAAAATCGACATATTAACCGTGAGGTGAATATGTCAAACGTCATCCAGTTTACCCAGCCATACAGCCTGGCATTCCAGCATGCGATCCAATTCGTGCTGGATAAAGAAGGCGCCCTTCGCCCGGACATGGGCTATGTCAACGACCCCAAAGACCGGGGCGGTGAGACCAAGGCCGGCATCAGCAAGCGAGCCTACCCGAACGAAGACATCAAGAACCTGACCCTCGATCGGGTCATCTTCCTCTATCACCGCGATTACTGGCGGCAGGCCTACTGTGCTGAACTGCCTGCCGGGGTGTCGCTATCCGTGTTTGATGGCGCCGTCCAGCATGGCTGGCTCAGCTCGGTGAAGATGCTGCAGGAAGTCATGGGCGTGAAAGATGACGGCATCATCGGCCCCAAGACCAAGGCAGCGATTGCCAGCATGGATCCCGAATGGGTGCTGGCCCGTCTGCTGCTGCGTCGTGCCCGCTTCTATGGCCGCATCCTGATCAAGAACCCCACCCAAGGGCGCTTCTTCGAAGGCTGGCATAACCGCCTGGCGCACCTTTCTGATGCCTGCTGGCAGGTAGTTGAAGGTAGTTCCAACCCTGACTATCGCAAGGTGGCCTGACATGGGCCGCAACTGGCAATGGAGTTTCGACCATGGCCGCGAACTGCGGCTCAAGCTGGAGCGCGAGGCCGCCGAACAGGGCATCGCCGAGTGCGATGTGGATCGCGCCGTGCCGTTCCATAGCCATGACGGCACCATGCAATCCCAGTTCGCCAAGGGCTGGCGCTCGGTCACGGCGACCGAGATCTACGATGCCCGGCATCGTCACCGCTTCAAGATCCTCACTACCGGCAACGACAAGGTGGCCGAACACTGCGCCAACCTGCGAGCCCTGTTCAATAAGGACGCCCCATGCTCCCGTTAATCCCCGCCCTGGCTGCGCTCGCCGTGCAGCAGGGCCCCGCGTTGATCCGTGGTATTGCCGGCATGTTTGGCGGCAGCGAAACCGCCAACAAGGTAGCCGACATGGTCGAGCAGGTCTCTGGCCTCGGGTTAACCCCTGGCCAGCAGCAGGCCAGCCTAGAAGATCAGCTCGGCCGCATCACCGATCCCACCGTCCTGGTCGAGCTGCAGAAGCTCAAGAACGAAATGGAGAAAGAGCAGACCCGCCGGCTGGAACTGCAACTGGCTGACCAGCAGAGCGAGCAGCACGAAACCCAAGAGACCATCCGCAGCGGCGACGCCGCCACTGACACCTATGTGCGCAACACCCGCCCGCTGATGGCCCGCCAGTCCTGGTACGTCACCGCACTCTATGTGCTCGCGTTCGAAGGGCTGGCCGTCGCAGGCTTCGGCGGCGGCGCCGATCTCAGCATGGTCGCCATGCTCAGCACCCCGGCCTGGGCCTATCTCGGCCTGCGCACCCTGGACGGCTTCGCCCCTCATCCCAAGTCATCTGGCCAGAAGGTGCAGTCCGCCGTGGCCGGCACCGTCTCTCGCCTGCTTACGAGGAAGTAATGACCGACCTGTTCGATAGAGCCCAAAGACAAGAACAAGAGAACCGCGACCTGGCCCTGGCAAATCAGCGAGCCCGGCGCCGTATCGAGACCCCAGATCAGGATGCACAAGGCAACCGCTTCTGCCTGAGCTGCGGGTCGCATATCGCCAGCGAGAGGCTGGAGGCTGAACCGGACGCCGTGCGCTGCGTGCCCTGTGCCAGCCGTGTAGAGAGTGCGAGGAGACATCGCAATGGAATTTGACTGGATCCCGCGTTGGTGGGGGGTCATCACCACCCTGGTGGCAGTGCTGGCCACCGTCGCCATGTTGTGGTTGAGCAAGACCTTCGCCCGCCGCGAGGACTTGAAACAGGTGGAAAAAACCATGGCCGATCACAGCACCCGCCTCGGCAATCTCGAAGACAAGGTGGATTCGATGCCAACCAGGGATGAAGTCAACGCCCTGCGCCTTGAAATGTCCGAGATGCGCGGGGATATCAAGGCGCTCCATGAGGCGCTTCGTCCGGTAAATCATGTCGCACAGCTGCTGCTTGAGCAGCGTTTAAACGAGAAATAAACGGGGGTTATATGTCGATGAAAGAGCTTGTGGTGTTGGATCAGCGGTTGCTGATCTTGCGCAGCCTTAGGGAAATGGCCGGCTACTCGGCCAATGAATCGATCCTGGATTCGTGCCTGGAAACCTATGGCCATAGCTGCAGTCGCGATGTGGTGCGCAACCATATCCGCTGGCTGGAGGAGCAAGGCCTGCTGACTGTTGAAGAGGCGGGTAAGACCCTGGTGGCCAAGCTGACCGGCCGGGGTGACGACGTGGCCACTGGCCAGGCCGTGGTGGATGGCGTCAAAAAACCGCGTCCGGTGTGACCATGAGGGAGCTGATGATGAAGATGAAACGCGCCCTGGTGGGGCTGGTGCTGGGTGGCTTGAGTACCCTGATGATCAGGGACTGGCCCGATACCGGGCCCGCTATCACGCCTATCGAGAAAGCTATTCGGCAGGTACAACGCGCCAGCCGCTACCGCCCCGCCTTCAATGGCGGTTTGCCATCCGTCAAGCGGGCCCAACGTCAGGCCATGGCCAAGCGTGCCGGCCGCCGTGCGCGTCGGCTGGGTCACGCATGAAAGCCCGCCTGCTGGATATCGCCGCCATGATGGCCGTTGGCTACCTGCTGGCGCTGCCCATCGTGGGCGATCCGGTCTATGCACTCTGGGGCTGCACCGCCCCGCTGATTGACAAGCTGCTGGGGTAGTCATGACCACCAAGACGAAGAACACCAAGAGCAAGATCCAGCAGCTGCCAGCGGACATCCGCAGTCAGCTGTCGGCCATGTTGCGATCCGGCGACATGTCGCAGAAGTCCATCCTGGAAGAGGTGAACGCCCTTATCCTGGAATCCGGCTTGCCGCCAGAAGAGCAGATCAGCCGCACCGGCCTTAACCGCTTTGCCAAGCGAGTTGAAGCCGCCGGTGGCCGCATCGCCCGGGCCAAGGAGATGGCCGAGGTATTGACCTCGAAACTGGGGGATGCCCCGACCAGTCAGCTCGGCACACTGATGGCCGAGAACATGAAGGCCATGGCCTGGGAAACTTCCATGGCGTTGATGGAAGCCACGGAAGAGGGCGAGATGATTGACCTCAAGGCATTCAATCAGCTCTCCCTGGCCTATCAGCGAATCTCTCAGTCATCCATCCTGAACCAGAAGCTGGAGAAAGAGATCCGCGCCGCCTTCGCCGCCGAGGCTGCCGACAAGGCCGAGACCATCGTGAAGCAGGCCGGGCTGACGGCGGAAACCGCCGCCGACATCCGGCGCCAGATCCTGGGGATAGCGTGATGAACCACCTCACCCAAACCGAAAACGCCCTGCGCAACCAGTCCGCGGCCGCCATCATCGGCGGCCAGTTCAATCCTGCCGAGGTGCTGCTGCCCTATCAGAAGCGTTGGATTGCCGATGATGCCACCCTCAAGATTGCCGAGAAGTCGCGCCGTACCGGGCTCACCTGGGCAGAGGCAGCGGATGCCGCGCTCAATGGCTCGATGTCGGCCGCAGCCGGCGGCTGCGACACCTTCTACGTCGGCACCACCAAGGATATGGCCCGCGAGTTTATCGATGCCTGCGCCATGTGGGCTCGAGCCTACAATTACGCCGCCAGCGAGGTGAGCGAAGAGGCGTTGAGCGATGAGGACAAAGACATCCTGGTCTATGTCATCAACTTCGCCAGCGGCTTCAAAATCAAGGCGCTTAGCTCTAACCCCAGCAACTTGCGGGGGATGCAGGGCAACGTGGTGATCGACGAGGGGGGATTCCACAAAGACCTGGCCGCCATCCTCAAGGCCGCGATGGCGCTCACCATGTGGGGCAGCAAGGTGCGCATCATCTCGACCCACAACGGGGTCGAGAACCTGTTCAACACCCTGATCCAGGACAGCCGCGCCGGCAAGAAAGAGTTCAGCGTGCACCGCATCGACATCGAGACTGCCATCAACGAGGGGCTCTATCAGCGCATCTGCCAAGTCTCCAAGCAGGAGTGGAGCCGTGGCGCCGAACAAGAGTGGTTGCGCAAGCTGTTGCGCAATACCGCCACTGAAGAGGATGCCCGGGAGGAATACTTCTGCGAGCCCAAGAGCGGGGGCGGTGCCTACTTGCCCCGTGGCCTGCGCGAACGGGCCTGTCGGGTCGATGGCCCGGTGCTGCGCTTCACTGGCTCAGCCGAGTTTAATGCCGCCAGCGAATCGGCCCGCCAGGGCGAGATGCAGGAGTGGCTGGATGCCGTCGTGCTGCCCGAGCTGGATAAGCTGGATCCCACGCTTCGTCACGCCCTGGGCGAAGACTTCGCCCGCTCGGGTGACCTTACCGATTTCGCCCCTATTCAGGTGCTGCCCAATACGCGCCGCCGGGTACCCTTCCTGGTAGAGCTCAAGAACGTGCCATTCAAGCAGCAGGAACAGGTGCTCTATTTCGTCTGCGATCGCCTGCCGCGCCGTGATGGCATCTGGCTGGATGCCCGTGGCAACGGGCAGTATCTGGCTGAGCAGGCCGCCTATCGCTACGGCCAAGAGGTGGTACAGGTGATGCTGTCGGTGGGCTTCTACCGCGACAACATGCCGCGCTTCAAGGCGGCGTTTGAAGATGACGAGCTGGAGTTGCCCAAGCACGAAGACATCATCACGGATCTCGGGCAGATCCAGATATACCGGGGCACCCCCGGCATTGATGACAGCCGCACCCAGGGCAGTGATGGCAACAAGCGCCACGGTGATAGCGCGGTGGCCATCTTCCTGGCCTACCTCGCCAGCCGGGCCGAGAACGTCGAGTACGCCCTGCACAAGATCGGCCGCCCCAACCCCACCACGCCCACCCATTTCGAGAGCGTGGCCGAGCGCAATGCCTATGACGACATGCAACATTCAAGGGCCCTGCGTGGCCGAGGAGTCTCACTGTGACCAGCATTCTCGATGACCGGGGCAACCCCATCAAACCCGACGTGCCAGCCCTGGGCGAGGATATCGCCAAGGCCTATGTCACCGGGGTGCGCAATCCGCGCCCGGCCAGTGTGGCCAGCACCATCACCCCCCATCGGTTGGCGGGCCTGCTGCGTTCTGTCGTGGATGGCAACAACCCCCAGGATTACATGACCCTGGCCGAAGAGATCGAAGAACGGGATCTGCACTACGCCTCCGTGCTGCGCACCCGCAAGCTGGCGGTAGCGGCACTGCCCCCCAGCGTGGAGGCAGCCAGCGAGGATGCCCAGGATCTCAAGCTGGCCGAGGAGGTGCGCAAGCTGATGACCGGCGACCAGATCCCCGAGCTGTTCTTCGATCTGCTCGATGGCCTGGGCAAGGGCATGGGGGTGTGTCAGATCTTGTGGGATACCACCCAGCGCCCCTGGATGCCGAAGGATTACACCTGGGTCGATCCCCGCTACCTGCGCCCCGACCCCGAGACCCTGAGCGAGATCTTGCTCATCAGCGACGATGCCCCCCAGGGCGCCCCGCTGGAGCCCTACAAGTTCATCGTCCATCTGCCGCGCACCAAGTCAGGCAGCCTCTGGCGCAACGGCCTGACCCGCTTGTGCGCTGTGATGTACATGCTAAAGAGCTTCACCATCCGCGACTGGTGGGCGTTCGCCGAGGTATTCGGCATCCCCATCCGGGTGGGTAAGTACGGTGCCAACGCCACCACCGATCAGATCGATACCCTCAAGCATGCCATCGGCAGCATCGCCTCCGACGCCGGCGCGGTGATCCCCGAGAGCATGATGATCGAGCTGGTCGAGACGGCGAAGGGCAACGGCGGAAACACCCTGTTCGAGAACATGGCGCGCTGGTGCGACGAGCAGACCAGCAAGGCGGTGCTGGGTCAGACCATGACTACCGACGATGGCAGCAGCCGCTCCCAGGCCGAAGTGCATGACGAGGTGCGCCTCGATATCGCCCGCTGGGATGCCCGCCAGCTGGAAGCCACCATCAACGAGTACCTGGTCAAGCCGTTCATCATCCTCAACTGGGGTGAACAGAAGGCCTATCCCCGCGTCTGCATCCGGGTGCCGGAGCCGGAAGACCTCAAGCTGCTGGTCGAGAGCCTGATGCCGCTGATCGATCGCGGCATGAAAGTCAGCGAGAGCGAACTGCGCGACAAGTTCGGCCTGGCCAAACCGGCTGATGACGACATCGTGATGCAACCCCTCAGTGTCATGCAGATTCAGGCGGTGCAACCGGTAGCGCTCAACCGCCAGCAGGGCAAGAGACTGGCCATCAACCGCATCCAGCAATCGAGTGAGACGCTCATCACCGAGCTGACCGACGAGGCCATGAGCGACTGGGTCGAGCTGGGTGGCGACGAGTTCATGAACCCCATCATCGAGCTGGCGGGCCAGAGCGACAGCTTCGAGGCATTCAATGCCGGCCTGCTGGCCCTGCAGGAGCAACTAGCCCCGGAGGCGTTCGTGCAACAGATGGCCGATTACATGTTCCGCACCCGCGGCCTGGGAGATGCGCAGGATGGCTGAGGTCAAGACTACCGACTACCCACCCCAGGCGGCGCTCGACTGGTTCAAGGCCAAGGGCCTTGAACCCGCATTCGACTATCGTGACGTGTGGAAGGAGGAGCAAGCCAACGCCTTCACCGTGGCCAAGATGCTCAACGCCGATCTGCTGGTCGAGGTGCGTGGCCTGGTCGAGCAGGCGCTGGCCGAGGGGCAGACCTATCAGCAGTTCGCCGCCGCCATCAAACCGCTCTTGGTAAAGTCAGGGTGGTGGGGCATTCAGGAGATGGACGACCCCGCCACTGGTGAGACCAAGCAGGTACAGCTCGGCAGCGAGGGGCGCATCAAGACCATCTACCGCACCAACATGCGCACCGCCCGCGCCGCTGGCCAGTGGCAGCGCATCGAGCGCACCAAGCGGGCGATGCCCTACCTGGTTTACACCATCGGGCCGGCCAAGGAACACCGGGCCCTGCATGTCAGTTGGCAGGGGGTTACCCTGCCGGTAGATGACCCCTGGTGGAACAGCCATATGGGGCCAAACGGCTGGGGTTGCCACTGCGGGGTAAGGCAGGTCTCGAAGTATGAACGTGACAAGATGATGGCCAGCGGCGCGGCGATCACCACGGCGCCAGACAACGGCACCAGCGAATGGGTGAACAAGCGCACCGGCGAGGTGGAGGTGATCCCCAAGGGCATCGAACCAGGTTGGAACTACAACCCGGGCAAGAGTCGTCCGCAGGCCCTGCAGGCCGACTTGGCAGCCAAGGAACAAACACTTCACCAGGCGCTCTCAGCGCCGCTGTGAGCGTTTTCGGCTACCAGCGTATTCGTGAAGTGGCCGGAATCGAATCTGGCGCCGTTTAAAGGTGGTTTAAAGATGGTGTGAGGCGGCGGCAAACCCTCGATAAAGGGGTCGCCTCACCACTCTCTCGAATGCTCCTCTTCTCGCTAACCTGGAACCTGTGTACCCTGTTGATGCCCGGTCATCACCGTGCATCCCCGCCTTGTTCAGATAATCACCCGCCCTTCACCGGCAACATCACCACCCAGCGGCTCCCCCCGTTGGCAGCGAAAACCGTCATTACACCCCCTTGGCCTAGCCACTCCATTATCGACCCGTCCAAACAATTTCATTCAACCCACTCAGCCACTTGGCGGGAGGTTGTTATGTGACGGAGCGAGTCATGCCCAAGACCTATCTATCCCTCTGCTTTGACCTGTCACGCCAAGTTGTGCGTGACGAGAGGGTTTGGCTACCGCTGGTCCCGGCTGGGGTCTTTGCTGGCAATGATGGCCGCAGCTGGAACAACAGCAATCCGGATGCCGTGGTGGCCTCGTTCACCAAGAAGCGTCCGTTCGACATCGAACATGCCACCCACATCAAAGGCCCGCAGGGCGAGAAGGCCCCGGCCGTTGGCTGGATCCTGGCCCTGCAAAATATCGCCGGCGAAGTGTGGGGGATGGTGGATTGGAACAGCGAAGGTCGCGAGATCCTGGAAAAGAAGGAGTACGCCTTCTATTCCCCCGCATTTCTGTTTGACGAATCGGGCACGGTGCGAGGCATTGCCAGCGCTGGCCTGACCAACGAACCCAACCTTGATCAACTCCCTGCCCTGAACCGTGAGGAAACTCAAATGCCATTGCCCGTAGAACTGACCCAGGCGCTGGGTCTGGGCGCTGATGCGGAGATTGCCACCGCACTCACTGCCATCAACACCCTGAAAGCCGATCACCAGTTGGCACTCAACCGTGCCAATGCTGGCCCTGACCTGACCAAGTTCGTCCCCAAAGAGACCCACGAACTGGCGCTCAACCGCGCCACCGCTGCCGAAGCCAAGGTCAAGGAGTCCGCCGAGGCCAAACTGACCGCCCTGGTGGATGACGCCATCAGCGCCGGCAAGATCGCCCCGGCCAACAAAGAGATGTATCTGGCCGTTTGCCGTTCAGAAGGTGGGGTCGAGCAGTTCAATGCCTTCGTGGCCAGCGCCACTGTCATTGCTGATGCCAGCAAGGTGAAGGGTAAAGATCCCCAACAGGTCGGGGAACTCAGCAAGGACCAGCTGGCCCTCTGCCGCGCCATGGACGTCACGCCGGAATCCTGGCTGGCCAACCTCCACCACAAACCCACCTACTAATCGGAGAGTCAGACCATGGCTTTTACTGAAGCGCAAATTATCGAAGCCCTGACCGTCGGCTCCAATGCCGCCTTTGTCGAAGGGCTCAACACCGTCACCCCGCAGTGGGACGCGGTCGCCACCCGGGTGCCCAGCTCTGGTTCCAGCGAGCTCTATGGCTGGCTCAAAGACCTGCCTGGTATTGTAGAGTGGACCGGGGCGCGCATGCTCAAGGAGCTGGGTTCCCACGGCTATGCCATCCCTAACAAAACCTTCGAAGCGTCCATCAAGATCAAGCGCGAGGATCTGGAAGACGACAAGATCGGGAAATACTCCGTCCTGGCCCGTGCCTGGGGACGTGAGACCGGTCTGTTCCCGGATAAAAATTCCTTCGCTCTGTTGGCGGCGGGCTTCAGCACCCTGTGCTATGACGGCCAGAACTTCTTCGATACCGATCACCCGATCGAATCGACGCCGGCCACGGTGTTCTCCAACGTCATCGGCGACCCGCTCACCGATACCGGCTCGCCCTGGTTCCTGATCGATGACATGCAGATCCTCAAGCCGGTCATCTTCCAGGAACGTCGCCCGCTGGCGCTCGAATTCATCGGGGCGACCAGCGAATACGCCTGGTTCAACAACATGGTTGCCCAAGGCGTTGATGGCCGTCATGGCTATGGCTTTGGCTTCCCGCAGACCGCCATCGGCTCCAAGGCTGCGCTTTCCGAATCCAACTTCGAGGGCGCGTTCGATCGACTCGCCACCATGAAGAAGGCCGACGGCACCCCCATCGGCACCATGGGCCGCGTGCTGGTTGTTGGCCCGGGCAACCGCGCGGCGGCAGAGAAGATCCTCAATCGCCAGTTGCTCGACAACGGTCAGTCGAACATCAACTACCAGCGCGTCAAGTTGGTGGTCAGCCCCTACATCGTGTGACCTGTCAGCCTGGGTGGAGCTTCATGGCGATGAAGCCCAGGCACTCATTAACCCGGCCTGGGTGGAGCTTCCAAGCGTCGAAGCCCAGGCCACCTGGAGAACCCCATGGCCACGACCAGCATCAACATCGTCTCCACCGCCTGGACGCCGATATCGGTAGCGCCAGCTGGATTCATGGAGAACCAGGGGCCGAGCACCGTGAAGTTCCGAACCGCCGCGGCCCTGCCGGCTGCCAGTGACAACATGGGTCACGCCCTGGGATTTGAAAAGCATGTCGGTTGGTCACGCGCCACGGCTGAAACCATCTATGCCAAGACGGTTTCTGGCAGCGCCACCCTGATTGTGACGGAGGGGTAACGATGTTTTTCAATGCCCCCCCTATCGTGCAACAAGGCCCCGCGCCGCTGCCGACCGACCTGCTGCTGATGCGGGCCAGCTTCCTGACCAACACCAGCACCCTCAAGCAGACCCTGGCCGTCAATGATGTGGCTGAAACCATCCAGTTCAATACCGCCAGCCTGCCAGATGCAGACCTGACGGTGGATCTCGGTACAGGCGAAGTGACATCGGTTAAGCCGTTCTCAGGGATGGTGAGCATCAGCTGCAGCATCCTGCGCGAACAGAGCGGGATGTTGGCGCGCTGGGGGATCTTTATCGAGATCTGGAATGCGTTGACCAGCACCTGGGACAAAGTGCCGGGTTCGCTGCGGCCGCTGACCCTGCCGAGTGCTGACACCAACGTCGAGCGGTTTGTGGACTTCACCTTCTCCGTCAGCCTGACAGCCGGCCAGAAGTTCCGCTTCCGCCACTTCACCAACCAGGTGAGTCGGCAAGTGTCGCTGGTTGCTCAGGCCGCCACGGCCTCACTCCCAAGCAGTGCCGGCGCCGTGATGAGTTTCTGGGGTATCAACCCCTGATAAGTCCCGTTTTAAGGAGCATTGAAAATGGTTCGTAAGGTAAAGCCAGACAACAAAAGCCCGCAGCTGGCAGCTGCTGCAGTGGACGCAGGTACCGAGCTGGTGCAAGCGCAAGCCGAACCGTTGCAATCCGTAGCGCTGGAGCAAGCCGCCGACGCGCAGGGTGTGGATCTGGTTGCCGAAGAGGCAGCAGTGCTCGCAGCGGCGCTTGCTATCGACCAGCAGCCATCCGAAGAAGCTGCCCGTCTGGCCGCCGAACAGCATGCCGCCGAAGAGGCGCAGCTGGCTGCCGAAGCGCAAGCCGCAGAAGCCGCCCGTCTGGCAGCAGAACAGCAGGCCAACGCCGTTTGGCTGCGCGGCCAGTTCGACGTCAAGGCCAAGTCGCCGGCCGGCTTCTGGCGCTGTGGTGTGCAGTTCCTCCACTCCAGCCCAACTCGGGTATTCGTGGTGAAAGACAAGGCCGATGTACCACACGACCACGACTGCAGTGTGGTGTGCTGCTACCTGACCCCCGACGAAGCCCGCCGCGTCTATCAAGACCCGTGGCTGACCGTGGTGCCCGGCAGCGAAGTGATCAAGGAGTAACAGATGGAAACGCCAATCGAAGAGCAACTGGCAGGCATCGCGCTGCCGCCCACCAAGCTGGTCAAGATTGACCAACTGATGACCACAACCGACCGCCTGATCCAGCAGATCCAGTGTGAACTGATGCCGCTGGTGAAGGAGCTGCAGGATGATGCCGAGGTAATGAAAATGCTCGAAAGCGCAGCAGGATATCTGCTGGCTGTGGCAGCAACCACGTCAGGCTCTGCCTTGGTCGGCAGCTACATCAAGGGATAACCCATGGCCATCTACGCGACGAAGCAGGATCTGGAAGACCGTGACGGGAGCATGCTCTACAACTTCGCGCTCGACCGGTCCACCGACACCCTCAACGACACCTGGATCGATGAGGCGCTGGCCACTGCCGATGACGAGATCAACGGCTACCTGTCTCGTCGCTACGTGCTGCCGCTGCCGACCGTGCCTGACCTGCTCAAGCGTCAGGCCGTGGTCATCGCCTTCTACTGGCTCGGGGATCGGGACAACCAGGTCACCGACCTGCTGCAAGATCGCTATGACCGCGCCATCGCCAAGGTGAAAGAGATTGCAGCTGGCAAGGTGGATCTGGGCCTGCCCGCCCCAGACCAGCCGCCAGAGGGCGCGGTCGGCAAGGTGGAACTGGTGCAAGAGAACGAGCGCCTGTTCACCCGTGACAGCCTGAAAGGCGTGCTCTGATGGCCATCTCGGTCGAGGTCTACACCCAGGGGGAAGAGCTGGCGCGCTATCAGCAACTGCTCGATACCCTGGGGCGCAGCGACCACAAGGCCGAGCTGCTGGAAAGTATCGGCGCCGTGGTCGAAAGCCAGACCCGCCGCCGCATCAGTGACGAGAAGACCGCCCCGAATGGCGGTGCCTGGGTGCCCTGGTCGGCGGACTATGCCAAGACCCGCCACGGCAATCAAAGCCTGCTGCAAGGGGATGGCGATCTGCTCGACAGCATCGAGTACCAGGTGCAGCGCAACAATGTGCGGGTGGGTTCGGCCCTGGCCTATGCCGGGGTGCATCAAGATGGATTCAGTGGTGCCGTGCAGGTGCCTGCTCATATCCGCCGCATCACTCAGGCGTTCGGCAAGGCGCTGGCGTTCCCCGTCTATCAATCGGTGGGGTCGTTCACCCGACAGATGGAAGTCCCTCAGCGTGAGTTCTTGGGGCTCTCCAGCGACAACCAAACCGAGCTGTTCGCCGTGATCGGCGACTTCTGGCAAAACGTGATGAAGGAGGCAGGCCTATGAGCCGCCCAGATTTTGGCACCATTGGCAGTACCGTCTCCGCTTGCGAAGCGGTGGTGCAATACCTCAAGCCTTACCTGGAAGCGACCGGCCCCGGCGCCGATCGCGTGATTGACCGGGTGCAAACGGTAGAGCGCCACATCGGCCGCTTCAACGAGGCGGATGACATCAAGCGCTGGATGAGTGGCAAGGATGGCGGCATTCGCATCTGCGCCCAGCGAGTGGTGGCCATGCAAAACAATGGATCTAGCCTCATCGGCACGGTCGAGTTCGCCGCCTTCGTCTTCTGCGCTGACCTGTTTGCCTATGCCAAAGACCAGCGGGCCGAGGTGATCGCTGGTCGCTTGGCCAAGGCCTTGATGCTCAAGGGCAGCTGGGTCGGTAGCGGCGCCAGTAAAGCGCCGGAAGGGGTACGGGCCGACAACCTTTACACCACCGCCATCGACAAGCTCGGGCTGGCCATCTGGTCAGTCACCTGGCGTCAGGATTGGCCACTGGATGACCCCATCGACCCGGCCACCCTGGACGACTTCCTGCGCTTCAACTGGCGGGCCGAACAGGGTGATGGTGCCCCGGCCTGCGAAGCAGAGATCAACCTGCCTGGCCCAACCCCATAGGAGACCCCGTGGAACTCAATATCAAACCCGCCCCCGGGCTGATTATTCGCAAACCGGATGGCAACAAACTGGCTGTCGAAGGCGAAGTGGTACCGCGCAACAGCTTCTGGCTCAAGCGCCTCGCCGATGGCGATGTCGTGGCAGTGAAACCGGCCGCCAAGGCCACCAACAAGAAGACGGAGAAGTGACCATGGCTCTCGGAACCATCCCCAATGACGTGCGCGTGCCGCTCGTCTATATCGAGATCGACAACAGCCAGGCGCTGAGCGGCAATATCGCCCAGGACCAGAACGTGATGCTGTTCGGCCAGATGACCAATGCCGGCGGCGATGCTGGTACCGCCACACCGCTGCAGGTGGTCGAGGTGCCGGTCAGCGAATCGGCCATCGATAGCCTGTTCGGCGTCGGCTCCATGATGGCGCTGGCCGCCAAGCGTTACCGCAAGGCCAACAGCTACACCCGCACCTTCGCCCTGCCCATCGGCGATATCAGCGCCGGCGCGGCAGCAGTTGGTTCGTTCACCTTTGCTGGCCCTGCTACCCAGGCCGGTACCCTCTACCTGTTGATCGCCGGCCAGCTGCTGCAGGTGGGCGTCGCCGCCTCGGCCGTCGCCGCCACCATCGCCACCAACGTGGCCGCTGCCATCACCGCCACCAAGAACCTGCCGGTGACTGCGGCCGTGGACGGTACCGACACCGCCAAGGTCAACATCACCGCCAAATGGAAGGGCCTCACTGGCAACAGCATCGACCTTCGTTACAACTTCAACGCCGGCGAACAGCTGCCACCCGGGGTGACCATCACCACCGTGGCCATGACCGGTGGATCTGGTGCCCCCGACATGGCCAGCGTGATCGGCGCCATGCCGGATGAGTGGTACAACCACATCATGATGCCGTTCAACGACACGGCCAGCCTCGACACGCTGCGTGATGAGCTGCTGACCCGTTGGGGCCCGCTCAAGATGAGCGAGGCGATCGCCTATACCGCGTTCCGTGGCACCTATGGTGAGACCATCACTTTCGGCGAAGGGCGCAACGACTTCCTGATCTCCTGCATCGGCACCAGCAAATCGCCTAGCCCCATCTGGGAGTGGGCCGCCAGCTATTGCGGCATCGCGGCCTATCACCTGGCCATCGATCCGGCGCGGCCGCTGCAGACTCTGGTGCTGCCCGGCATCCTGGCACCGGCCAAGGCTGACCGCTTCGCCTTCGACGAGCGCAACAACCTGCTGAAATCCGGTATCGCGACCCATCAGATCCAGCCCGGCGACGTGGTGGCCATCGAGCGCGAGATCTCGATGTACCAGCTCAACAGCTATGGCGACCCGGATCCGTCCTACCTCGATATCACCACCCCGGCCACCCTGGGCAAGATGCGCTACGACATAAAGGTGATGGTCACCACCCGTTTCCCGCGCCACAAGCTGGCCGATGACAACGTGCTGGCCAGGCTCGACCCGGCCCAGCCCGTGGTTACCCCCAAGATCATGCGCGAGGCGATCCTGGAAGTGGCGCTCGATTGGGAGACTGCGGGGCTGATGGAAAACTACGACCTGTTCAAGGACACCCTTGATGTCTATCGCGACAGCGCCGACCGCAACCGCCTCAACTGCGTATGCCACCCGGACGTCGTCAATCAGCTGCGCGTGTTCGCGGCCCTGATCCAATTCAAACTGTAAGGAGCACCCCATGGGACAAGTCCTGGGTGAGGTCATCATCCGTGCCAATGGCCAAGAACTGAAAACGAAGACCGGTGCCGTGCTCAATCCCGGCGGTTTTACCCGCACCCAGCACACTGGTGGTGGTCGGGTTCGGGGCGTGAGTCGGCGCTTTGCAGCCCCCAGCATTGAGGTCGTCATCGCCGCCGATGAAGACGTGGATGTGATGTTGATCAACGCCATCGAGAACGCGGCCATGGTGTGGGAAGGGGATAACGGGGTCAGCTACATGATGACCGGTGCTGCAGTGGGTGAGCCGGCAACTTTACGGGAAGAAAGTGGCGACATTGCTGCCACCTTTATCGGTGACCGTGTGGTGAGGATCTGACGATGGCCTCAATGACCTTCGAACTCGAACATGGTCTCAAGGGTACGACTGGGGAGGGGGAAACCCTCCTCTATCGTGAAGTCGGTCTGCGCGAACTGACCGCCGCTGACCTGATTGATGCACAGCTGGATGCCGAAAAGGTAGTGGTGCAGAACGGCAAGGCGGTGGCTTATACCAGCGATGTGCTCTATGGCCTTAACCTGCTTTGCCGTCAGGTGGAATATATCGGGCAAGTAAAAGGCCCGCTCTCCATCAATATGCTCAAGAAATTGCATGTCGATGATTTCGGTATGCTGCAAGCAAAAGCCGAGGAATTGGATATGGCACTTGCTGAAGCGCTGGCCGAGCGGGGGCGACTTAATTCAGCTGGCTGATCCGGTCATGGGGATAATGTTGGCAATGAGCAAATATATCCCCACAGCCGAGCTGAAACATTTGCCATTGCGCCACTTGCTGCGCCGTTTTGACCAATTAAAGCAAGCCCTCACGCCAAGAAAGAAATAAGGAATTACATGGGCAAGCAACTCGTCACCGATATTGTCATCAACTTGGCCGGCAATCTGACCACCAAGGCACGGCAATATGGCCAGAGCATGAGCCAGTTCGCCGCCAACAATCAGCGCGCCATGAATATGATGAAGATGTCGGCCTCGGCTGCTGGCCGGGGGATTGATGCGCTGGGCAACCGCTATGTGGCCCTGGGAGCTGCGGTGGCCGGCGGTGCTGCGGTGCGGGGATATGCCCAACTGGACCGCCGGATCTCGCGTATCGCCATCGCTGCCGAAATCAGCCGCGACAAGGCCAAGGAGCTGAAGGACGAGATCAATGCCGTCAGCAACACCAAGGGCATCCGCATCGACCCCAACGAAGCGACCTCGGCCATTGAAGAGATCCTGACCAAGACTGGCGATCTGGAATACGCCATCGCCAACCTGCCCAACATCGCGGCGGTGATCCAGGCCACCGGCGCCGGCGGGCTGGAGGTCGGCGGCATCTTCACCGAGTTCAAGAAGCTCAACATCCAAACCCGTGAAGCGGCCATGATGGCCATCGATACCCTCAACCTACAGGGCAAGAGCGGGGCATTCACCCTGGGCAACATGGCCAAAGAGGGTCCCAAGATCTTCGCCGCCTATGCAGCGACAGGACGCCAGGGGACCCAGGCTGTCACCGAGTTGGGCGCGGCCCTGCAGATCATCCGCCAGGGTGTGGGGTCTGATGCTGAGGCGGTCACTGCCTTCGAGTCCATCATCCGTGACATCACCCGGCCGGAGACCGTCAAGAAGCTCAAGCAGCTGGGCGGCATCCAGGTATTCGATCCCGAACAGCTCAAGCAGGGCAAGGAAGTAATGCGCTCCTTGCCGGTGCTGATAGAAGAGATCGTCACTAAGTCGAAGGGGCTCTCTAGTAACCTGGCAGCCCTCAACCTGACCGACGAGGCGAAGCGAGCACTCAAGCCGGTGATCGCCGAATTCGTGCAGACCGGTGACGTTAAGGCGTTCGACGAGTTCCTGAACCTGTCTGGCGACGGCACCACCACCCTGAACGATGCGGCCGTGGCCGCCTCTGACTTCGCCGCCAGCATGCAACTGGTCAGCAATAGCTGGAGCCAGTTCGCCAATCAGCAGTTGGCTGGCCCCGTGGCCGAGCTGGCCGATGCCATCAACAGCCTGGAACCAGATGCCGTGCAGAACTGGCTGGAGACCGGCAAGAACATCGCCCTGGTAGTCGGTGGCCTGGTGGCCGTAAAGAAAGGGGTGGATGCCGTCAAATGGACCAAGGGCATCTGGGATGCGGCCAAGCCTAGCAAAGGCGGCGGGGCGGGTGGAATGGGCGGCGCCATGGCAGATCTGGGGGCGACCCCGGTCTATGTGGTGAACATGCCAGGCGGCGGGATGGGGGGCACTGATGTAGGTGGCCCCCAGGAGCAAGGCCCCGGCGGTAAGAAAACCAGTCGCTTCGGTTTCAAAGGCTTTGCCCAACTCGGCACCATCGCCGTGGGTGCCAGCATGATCCCCGATTTTTCCCCTATCAACTTTTCCCGCTCTGGCGGCGCGATGGTGAGCGGCTTCCCGCAGGCTCCTGGGTTGCTTGATGTCTTCGATGAGATGCAGGCCTTCTTCACCCGCGATGTGCAGGCCTCCCCTCGTCCTGACAACCTGGCCGCTTCACTCGACATTCGGGTCAGCGATGACCGCATCTCAGTCCGTACCCGTGACACTGCACCTGGGATGCAGGTGCGCGTGGATAACGGCCCCTCTCTGATGCCTTAACGGGGGTTTAAATGAGCTTTATCGATCGTTTGACAGCCTCCATCCGGGGCGTTGAGTTCCTGCTGAACACCGTGGATGGCAAGGGTGGCCGCCGTGCCATCCCCCGCGAATACCCCAAGCGCGAGAACGGCTGGACCGAAGACAACGGCGCCGTACTGACCAACGAGCAGATCACCGGCAAGGTGGTGGGCCGCAATTACCTGGAAGAACTGCGCGCACTGCTCGATACCCTGAACCAGCCCGGCACCTGCGAGATGGTCCACCCCTGGTGGGGCGTGCGCACTGTGCAAGTCGGCGAAGTCAGTCACCGTCTCGACAACGAAGAAGATGGGGTGGCCTATGTCACCTTCACGGTATGGGAAGCCGGCAAGCGCCTGTTCCCCGCCGCAGCCATCGATACCGCATCTACCCTGGGGAACTCGGCAGATGCCGCTCAGGACGCCACGGAGCAATCCTTCCTGGACAATTTCCTGACCGGCATCGACAACATGGGCGCCATGGTTGATACCTTCCTGGATGATCTGGACGAGTTGACCCGGGGCCTGCCCACCCTGCCGGACCAGTTCCGTGAGTGGACCGATCGCCTGATGCGTACCAAGGACAGCGTCGGGGCCCTGCTAGCCTATCCGGGTGAGCTGGCCCGCGAGGTAACCGGCATCGTGGAGGATGTCAAAGACGTGGTGACCGACCCCATACGGGCGCTCTCTGTCTATGACCAGGTGAGCCGCCGCTGGGAGGGGATGCGGGCCGAGCTGGCCATCACCGGCGGCCTGCCCACCGGGATTATCGTAGATGCCTCTGCTGGTAGCGCCTCGTCTGTGCCCACCATCGACACGCCGACAGAGCTGGATGCCGCCCTGGCCAATGGGGCGGCCTTCACCAAACTGATCTCTCGCGCCTCGGCGGCGGCCGCTGCCAGCGCCATCGCCAGCGCCAATCTTGGCAGTGACCGCGACTTCACAGCTGACCAGGCTGGCACCGTCACCATAGGACAGTCCCTCACCGGTGATCAGGTCAACAATCAGCTGAGCCGCCCGGTGGTGATGGATGGCGTGGTGGGGGCTGATCGTAATCTGCTGCTCACCGCCGATGACCTGGAGGCCATGGCCAACAAGCTGGCTGCGATGCTGGCTGAGTTGGCCATGGACGCGGTAGAGGCGGGTGAGAGCAACGTGTGGCGTGCCCTGCGGGATCTGCGCCTGGCTGTGTTGAACGATAGCCGTGAGCGTGGTGCCAAGCTGCCTCGCCGCCGTCAGCTGGTGCTGGGCATGACTACCCCGTCAGCCCTGTTGGCCTGGCAGCAGTACGGCAACACCGAATATCGAGACAGGCTGGTCAGCAGCAACAAGCTGCGCGATCCGGCCTTCATCACCCCCAGCACCAAGGTGGAGGTGATCGATGGCTGAGCCCATTACCCTGCGCGTCGATGGCCAGCTCTATGAGGGCTGGCAGAAGGTGCGCATCACCCGCAGCCTGCGCGATATCGCTGGCGATTTTGAATTGTCCCTGACCCGCAAGTGGGACGATGCAGCGGCGATGGCCATCAAACCGTTGAGCGCCTGCACCGTGCATATCGGCAATGACCTAGTGCTGACCGGCTATGTGGATGACTTCATCCCGAGCTATGACGCCCGTGAGGTGAGCTGGGTGGTGAGTGGCCGCAGCAAGACCAGCGATCTGGTGGACTGCTCGGCCATCTACAAGACCGGCCAGTGGCAGAATGTGACCCTGGATAGGGTCGCCCGCGATATCTGCGCCCCGTTCGGGATCGAAGTCGTCGTGGAGTGTGACCTGGGCGATGCCTTCCCCCGCGTGGCCATCGAGCAGGGTGAGACCTGTTTTGAGCTGCTCGACCGCTTGGCCAAGCAGCGCGGGATCTTGCTCACTACCAACGAACTGGGCCAACTGGTGCTGACCCAGGCCAGTGACCAACTGATGGGCACCAGTCTCATCCTTGGCCAGAACATCCTGGCCGCCCGGGGCAACTTCAGCATGCGCGATCGGGCATCAGAATGGATTGTGAAAGGCAGCAGCTACGGTGGCGGCGCGACCTGGGACAATACCGCACCGGCCACCATTGGTGGCCAGAAGGCAACGATTACCGATCCTGCTGTCACCCGCTATCGCCCCCGCATCATCATCGCCGAGGATGTCACCACCGTGGCCGGCGCAAGCAAGCGTGGCCAGTGGCAAAAGCAGCGCAGCATCGGTGAAGGCACGCAAACCGAGATCACCGTCGCCGGCTGGCGTACCCAGGGGATGGAGGGAGACAGCGGCCCGCTCTGGCGCATCAATCGCATGTGCCCAGTCAAAGACGAGATCCAGGGGCTGGATGAGAGCTGGCTGATCGTGACTGTGACCCTGATGGAAGACGATAAGAACGGCCGCGAGGCCATCATCAACCTGACCCCGAGAGAGGCCATGCTGATACCTGCTGAAGTAGCCAAAAAGCAGACCAAAGAGGTGACCACATGGTAACCATGCGTGATGTTCAGAAGCTGCTGGCACCGCTGCAGCGTCGCCTGCGCTTGATTGCCGATCGCGCCATCGTCACCCTGGTAAATGACTCGCTGCAACGGCAGGGTCTGCAGCTCAAGGTGCTGGCCGATGAGAGCGCAGATGATGTGGAGCGCTTCCAGAACTACGGTCATACCAGTGTGCCGCCAGAGGGGTCTGAGGCCATCGTGCTGGGGCTCGGTGGCGCCCGTGCTGGCTTGGTAGCCATCGCCGTCGAGCACAAGGGATCCCGGCCAAAAGACTTGGATGCCGGCGACTCTTGCCTATACCATCTGGAAGGTCACCGCGTCATTCTGCGCAAGAATGGGGTCGCTGAAATCCAAGCGAAAACCGTCATTATCAATGCCTCCGAAAAACTCACCATCATATCCCCTGATAACGAAATTCAAGGCCCGCTGCATGTCACCGGCGAGATCACATCTGATATGGATGTGAAGACCGGCGCCACATCGCTCAAGGGTCATATTCACGATCAGTCAGGGGGAGGTCAGACATCCGCCCCTGTGTGAGGGACGATGACCACAGCCATCATTTGGAACAACGAAACCGGCCGAGGCGATATCGAAATCACCTCGGCCGGTTTGCGTCAGGATGATGGCCTGGAAACCATGGTCCTGCAGATCCTCTTCACCGATACCCGTGCTGATGAGTCTGACGTGCTGCCTGATGGTACCGATGACCGCAGAGGCTGGATTGGCGATACCTTCGCCGACGAGCCATGGGGCAGCAAGCTCTGGCTGCTGGCCCGTTCCAAGCTCACCACTGACGTGCGCAACAAGGCAGTGACCTATGCGCAAACCGCCCTCGACCGCCATTTAAAGCCTGATTACGCCAAGAAAATCACCGTCACCGGGTCTATTCCCCAGTTACAGCTGTTGCAGCTCGATATCGCCATCACCAGACCAGACGGATCCGAGATGACCATCAGCATCAAACAGCGTTGGGAGGCGCAAGCCAATGCCATATAACGTCCCAACTCTGCGCCAGATTATCGCCAGTGGTGAGTTGGATCTCGAATCCAGCCTCGGCACAGTGCTGCCCAAGTTCGGCATCGAGCAGGCGCTCAATATCTCCGTCAGCGCCGGCATTCGTGATGCCTATGACCACCAGACCTGGATCGTTCGCCAGATCATCCCCACCACCGAATCTGATGACCAGACCATTATCGAAGTGGCTCAATATGAGGGTGTCATCCGCAAGCAGGCGACCTATGCGGCAGGACCAGCCACTCTGAATGGCACAGTACCAGCCCCGGTCGGTACCGTGCTGCAGCGCAAGGATGGTCGCCAGTATGCCGTGACATCCAGCGCCAGCCCCAGCAGCGGAACGGTGGTCGTACAGGTCCAGGCTACTGCCGTCGGAGCAGATGGCAACCTGGTCGCCGGCGAGGTGCTGACCCTGGTCACGCCGGTGTCTGGCCTGCAATCAAATGGCGTCAGTGGCGATATCAGCGGGGGGGCCGATATCGAGCCCATCGCTGAGCTGCTGGAGCGCCTGCTGTTTCGCAAGCGTAACCCGCCTATGGGTGGCGCTGTGGCCGATTATGTGGCCTGGATGCGGGAAGTGGCAGGCGTTACCAGGGCATGGGCCTATGACGTCTGGCAAGGTGGCGGTACGGTCGGCATCGGTTGGGTTTTTGATGACCGATTCGATATCTTGCCGACCCCAACCGACCAGCAATTCATGATGGATTATCTCTTCCGTCATCCTGATCCCGCCACCGGTGTATTGGTCGGCCGCCCTGGTGGCATCGAGCCAGTCTTCATCGGCCCATTGCTCAAAGTCACGGATCTGGCCATCACACCGACCCCAGATAGCGCAGAAATTCGTGCGGCCATTGAGGCCAATCTGAATGGCTATGAGCGCACGCTACAGCCAGGAGATACCCTCTTGCTCACAAAAATCCAGACCGCTATTGGCTCCGCCGCTGGGGTGAAAAACTACACCCTCGATCTGGCTGCTGATGTGCCTGCCAATATCGATGAGTTGAACGTCATCGGGGTGATTACGTGGCCCACTCTGTAGAGCAATGGGGTGAATCACTCCAGCAGCAGATGCCCCGTGGTCGCGCTTGGCCACGTGATGTTGATGCTGACCTGCCGAAATACGTCATGGGCTTTGCCAAGCGCCTGGCCGATCTGGAACTCAGTGCCGACCAGCTGCTGCTGGAGATGCGACCGGAAACCACCGTGCAGTTGCTCCCTGAATGGGAAACCTATCTGGCTCTGCCGGAGTGTGAAGCCACTGAACAGTCGTTCGAGCGACGCCGCGCTGCCGTGGTCGAGAAGTACCACCGCAAAGGCGGCCTGCAGACCTGGATGATTGAGCAGATCGCCGCCGCTCTTGGCTTCACCGTCAAGGTCTATGAGCAGTGGCCCCACCACGTGCTCAGAGACGTCAACTATCCACTCTATCCCGCATCTACGCGCTTCGTGCTGCGCGTGGACGTGCTCGACATGCCAGAAGACCGCTTCACCGTGCTGGACAACGTGCTGACCCCTTTGCGGGGCAATGCACCCCTGGTGCTCGAATGCGTGCTCAATCGCCTGAAACTGGCTGGTTTTTACTACGACTTTAACTATGAGGTGTGACTATGTACTGGCCTGATACAAATTCAGTGGCTGATGTAGAGCCTGCGCGCAAGCCGGTTGCATCTGCTGTGCGCAAGTTTTTCACTGAAGGTGGCCCTGGTGTGCAGCCTACAGTTCCTGGTGGCGATTGGTTTAACCAAGTTACCAACGAATTACTGAACATCTTGGCGGCTGCTGGTATTGACCCTAGCAAGGCAGATGACGACCAGCTCCTTCAAGCCATCAATTCACTCATCGATTCAGGGTTCATCATTAATCTTGATGATCCGCTCACACCGTCAGCATCTTTCGATGATGTCCCTTCTTATGAAGAGGGTGGCCCTGGTGGTCAAATGAATGAACAGGCGCAAGCTCTGCTTAACAGAACTGAAGCGCTTAAAGACGGTTTGCTTGGTGGCGGTGTAGCTCGTGGCAACCCATCTTCCAACTTTGCACTATCTGGCGCGGCATTCAGGCGCTATGTGCCTGATTCCCCCGATTGGGGCATGGTTCAGGACGCAACCCATATACCTGTTAACTCTTACAGCATTGAGACTGGTGTCGATGTCACTATTCACTATAAAGGCAGCAAGATCGGCTCTCTTGTCTGCGGGTCAGATGAAAGCTTCGCAAAAGATGGCGTCATTGTAGGTGCGAGCGTAGGCCCTGATAATGCAATCGTTTCCCTCGGCGCTCCCTGCAGCTTCATCATCGACTTAGATGACCCTGAAGCGCCTGTGATTTTTGACGACAAGTTCTATGATGCTGTCAGGTTTGATGTCAGCATAGCTCCCGGTGGTCAGGTAACGATCTCTCATCCATCCCGCCGCCTCATGCAGTACCCAATCGTTCAGCATTACTCTGACAACTCTCTTTTTGAGCCGTTGACAGTTCACTACGTAGCCTCTCCTTCTCCCGGTGGGTTCTCATGTTTCTTGGTCGGAGAGGCCGAAGGTCTCATATCCTATAGCGGTTCTAGTTGGGGTATCAGCTCGTCTTCCTGGTCTACAGCAGAGATGACTTTTTCTTGGGATGGTGCAACTGGCGTTCTTACTGTCACGCATCCTCAGGTGCTCGGTTCACCGGGCATTAATCTCACCCCGCTAAACAATGGCGCAACGCTTAACCTCAGCTTGTCTGAAGTTGGTGCAACAGGCTTCAAAGTCCGCTTTCGCCGCTTTGATGACACCATCCCTACCTTGAGCAGCGCCCTTGGGTTCTATTTCAGTCGTGGTGTGAGTGCTATTCGCAAGGTTCCTACCGGAAAGCTGCACATCTATCTTGGGCATGTTCAAGTCAACTGTAATCATGTCAATTATCAGTTTGGCAACTTCTGGACCCTCGGCCTTATGCGTGACGACGACCCCATAACCCTTTAGTGTCTCCACCCCCAATAAGCCACAGAGGCTCCCTGTCTTAACAGGGAGCCTCTGTGCTCATATCACCCTCATTGCATTGCGCCTATGCTGTCACACTCTGCGGTGCAAGCTATTGGATTGATCACAAATGCCAATGATCAACTCAATAGCCCCCAGTGATCATTTCACTCGCGCGGCTACACTGGCCCGCCACATGGCGAGCACCTTGCTGCTTGGCAAGGTGACCGGCCAGGAGG
>RCUT01000179.1_pt1 | contig 35163 bp, 28 predicted proteins | sample 2166171 | NCBI WGS metagenome assembly RCUT01 (sample SAMN09932757, study PRJNA488358) | compost metagenome | isolation source: compost soil in 4-hydroxybenzoic | place: Germany: Experimental Botanical Garden | reverse complement strand
TCGTCGTGCACGTGGCGGCGCAGGAAGCCTTCGGTGTAACCGCGCTGGGCCAGGGATTCGAGGTTATCCATCAGGGAGCGGTCGAATGGCCGCCCGGCCACCGCGTCGTCGATCGCCTGGCGGTACGACTGCACGGCGCGGGCGCAGTAGAAGTGCGACTTGGTGCGGCCTTCGATTTTCAGCGAGTGCACGCCTATGGCGGCCAGGCGCCCGACATGCTGGATGGCGCGCAGGTCCTTGGCATTCATGATGTAGGTGCCGTGTTCGTCTTCGAACGCCGGCATTTCGGTGCCGGGGCGGTTGCTTTCCTGCAGCAGGAATACCTGCTCGGTCGGTGCACCCAGGCCCAGGGTCGGCTGCACTTCGCGCACGATGTCGCCAGTGGCGTTTTCGGTGGCCGGGGTGGCGTCATACTTCCAGCGGCAAGCGTTGGTGCAGCTGCCCTGGTTGGCATCGCGCTTGTTGAGGTAGCCCGACAGCAGGCAACGGCCGGAGTAGGCCATGCACAGGGCACCTTTTCCAGGCACGGGCGAAAGGTTGTCAAAATCGCCTGTATCGCTGACTGCGTGTCGGGCTACAGATTATTAACCAACTATCCCTTAGCCGTAGATTTTACGGTTGTAAGCGTCGGCTGGTGCGGCTGAGATACTCGGGAAGTAGTACTGCTTTTGGTCTTCCAAGGTGTAGCGGATGGCAGCGCCATCCATGCTTTCCCGCACCTCAAAAACAGGCTCCATGAGCCAATCCCCGGTCCCATTCACTGTCCCCGGTGTCACTACTTTGATCGATTTGAGCTTGTAGGTTTCGCTGAAAGACTCAATGAATATCTTCAATGTCGCTGTGTTCTCAATCAAAACGATTTCTGTAGCTGTGTCACCCTGCTGTGGCCTAGTCACGGCAACATGAAACCATGGCTCCATATTGAGCTTCTCCACAAAATGCCAGGCTCGGTAGTCTCGCTCTACGATCGAAACGGGGTGTTTTATCTCTGCAAAGCGGTGAGTGATGAACATCTAAGCACCTCAAAATGAACAGTATACATTGTAGTCGTATACTGTTCATGGTGGCTTTATCGTTCCTTTTGCGAGGTCGGCAAATGGAACTGAAGCGCGCATTTGGAAAAATGCTCTGTTGGCTTAGAGGAGAGCGAGGGTTCACGCAGGAGGATTTCTCGATCGTGAGCAGCAGAACCTACATCAGCAGCCTTGAGCGAGGCATCTATAGCCCAACGCTTGAGAAACTGGACGACATTGCTTCAGTGATGAAGGTTCATCCGATCACCCTCTTGATCGGGACTTACGCCCTGAAGGAGGAGCGATCGGTAGACGAGCTGCTTTCGGAGGTTCGTAGCCAAATTGAGGGCTATGGTCTTGTCGCAGGCTTTGATCGTTTAGTAGAAAGTGCGTCGCAAGGCGACTCGCGTCTATAGGAGTGGTCAGTAATGGTGCAGATAATGCCCTGCTGGCGCGATTGATTCTCTTCTCTGCCTCAGCAGGAATGTAGGGCCACTTAGCAAGTGATAGCCGCGAAAGGCTGCTCGCTTAAGGGCTGCCCATTGGTGGCATCCACATAAGCTTGCCTCTAAGCTCATCCAGCGCAATTTGAACACGCTCGTCCGAGGTCGCCTCCAGGCTGAGTAAAAGAGATGCTCCGTCTGCTAAGCGGCTCTCTGTGGTCAACGACGGGTATGCCCATATTTCGATCCATTCTTCGATCAAATCCGTCGCTGTCATCACTTCAAATGCATTGAGTTCCAGCATCTCTTTAAAGACTTGTCTGGTCATTCCCCAGACAGGCTGCTGTGGTTCTGCAAGCATCGTGTAGATGGCCAGGGCTGTTTCGCCTGCCATGAATACACCTGGTGCCATTGGGCGCTTGTTGCGAGTAATGCCAATTTTCTTTCTAACCGGGGATCGCAAGTGATGCCTAGCCTTGTTGTAAACCTCTTCAGGCTGTCCGTCGAAGACGTAGGTCTGCCGTGGCAATTTGCTCAGGGTGGGGGCAATCAACGACAGGGAGGCTAACTGGGCTACAGCCTTAGAAAGGGTTACGCGACTGTAAGGAAGGTCACCCAGCAGCTCATTTGTTGTGAGGTAAGCCTCGTTAGTTTTTTCAGAATAGAGGCATGAGAGCAGCATTGCCTGGGCGGCAGGGAACAGGGCGGTAACCTCGCGTTGGGCGCGCCGCTGACGAAAGCGCTCACGAAGGTCTAGCGCGAGTTCAGGGATAAACATCTGAACGCTGGGTTGGATGAAATTGAGCTGATGCGCAATCAGGCTTCGGCGCTCGTAAGGTGTGAGGAATTCACAGACGTAAACAAGTACTTGGTTGGTAACTTTACGCAGTTGGTCGAGGTGCTTCTCCAGTTTCACGATGCCCGGGTATTCATCACCGTTAGGTACCAGTAGCACCATGGTGAGCGTAGATGCGTGCATCAGGGGAATGGTCAGCTCGAAGATTCTATAGGTGTCCTGGATGTGAAATGAGGCCCTGAGCATCACAGGTTCAAGGCGCGCGCTCACGCCGAGTGTCGACTCGATGTAAGTCTTGGTATGGTCAGCTAGATCTGGCATTTCACGGTGCGTGTTAACTAGATTTTTCATCCGTAAACCACAGTGGTTAACAAGTCAAAATGTAGGTTTACATCCGAGCAAAGTCGAGGGCAGTTGAATCATCTGGTCGAAACTATCCTTGAGCTTTTTGCTAAGGGCTACACATGGCAAGGCACGATATTCATGTGTGCAGCGTTTGCCAGTAATCCGTTGAAACTCGCTATGCGGGAGGTGATAAATCCCGTTCGGCTAACGGAATTCACCAAATTTGTGGGGTTTTGAAGCATCCTGCTTGGTATGTGCCGTAGGCTAATGGATCGATTGAACGCTCAACGGCGTGTGTCTTCATGACGGGGGCGTTGGCACGCACGAATCTATAGGGCTCAGAAACAACTAACCCCCTGGTGCGCAGTACAGGTTTGAGACCTGCCCGAGGCGTGGGGGCTATTCTTGGAGCAACGTTACCATCTGGGCCGTAGGCGATCAATTGGTAGCTGCGAGCAGCTCGATCATTGGGTCAGCAAGGACTCGACTAGATTAGCGCCATGTTCGGTTTCAAGGCCTTGAGCATACGTTGCCAGCTTCTTCGCTTTTTCTGCCTTGTCCATGCTCTCCACCAGCAGCTGCGGCAGCAGGCCGCCGCGGCGGAAGTAACGCACGTCTTCATGCGTATCCAGGCGGCTGGTGACGGTTACGTTTTCAGTGGTGCCATCTGCACGCTCAATGATGAGTTGCAGCTTGTCGCCAGGCGCGAAGGTGTCGTTGATGCCTTCCACCGAGAACTTCTCGTGACCGGTCAGGCCCAGCGTCTTGCGAGTTACACCTTCTGGGAACTGCAGCGGGAGGATGCCCAAACCAGCCAGGTTGGTGCGGTGGATGCGCTCGAAGCTCTCGGCCACGACAACGCGCACGCCCAGCAGGCGAGGGCCTTTGGCCGCCCAGTCACGTGACGAACCACTGCCGTACTCCTTGCCTGCCACTACGATCAGAGGCTGCTTGCGATCGGCGTAGGCTTGGGAGGCTTCGAACACGGTGCTCACGCGGTTTTCCGGCAGCAGAAGCGTCCAAGGGCCTTCGCGGCCGTCGGTCATCAGCTCGTTTTTCAGGCGAGGGCTTGCGAAAGTGGCGCGCTGCGCGGCTTCGTGGTTGCCGCGACGTGTGCCGTAGGAGTTGAAGTCATCAACACCAATGCCGTGGCCTTTCAGGTACGAACCTGCATCGCTGTCCGGCAGGATGGCACCCGACGGCGAGATGTGGTCGGTAGTAATGTTGTCCGACAGCATCACCAGAACGCGCATGTCTTTCAGGTCGCGTTGAGGGTCGGTAGCCGTCAGCTCATCACTCCAGTACGGCGGTTTGCGGATGTAAGTGCTGGTCTGGTCCCAGGCGTACTGATCGGTAACGCCGGCGCGCAGGTCAGAGGCGATGACGCCCGCTTCGCGAGGTACCGAGCTGTAGGCCTTGTCGAACAGATCGGCCGACAGTGCTTTCTTCTCGATCTCGTCCAGCTCTTGATCCGATGGCCACAGCTCGCTCAGGTAAACCGGCTTGCCTTCGGCGTCGGTGCCGAGCGCATCCACTTGCGGGTCGATGCGGTAGGTGCCAGCGATCGCGAACGCCACGATCAGGGGAGGGGACATGATGAACACTTCACGAGCCAGCGGGTGTACGCGACCTTCGAAGTTTCGGTTGCCGGAGGTAGCTGCGACGGTCTCCAGCTTGCGAGTGCGGATTTCGTCTTCGATTTCTTTGCTGAGCAGAGGGCCGGACATGCCGTTGCAGGTGGTGCAGCCGTAGCCAACAACGTTGAAGCCCATGTTGTCGAGGTCCACGTTCAGACCTGCACGGTCCAGGTAGTCGGCGACCACCTTGGATCCGGGTGCGAAGGAAGTCTTGACCCATGGCGCACGACGCAGGCCGCGCTTGAGTGCATTGCGGGCGACCAGGGCTGCAGCGATCACGCCACGAGGGTTCGAGGTGTTGGTGCAGCTGGTGATGGCGGCAATCACGACCGAGCCGTTATCCAGGCCGGTAGGGATGTCTTTTGCTGCTTCGCCTTTACCCAGCAGGATGCGCTGGTGTGGTTGTTTCGGGCCGGCAATCGCACGGCCAACGGTGCTCAGGTCGAGGGTAACGACACGGTCGTACTCGACCGACTCCAGGCTGTCATGCCACAGGCCTTGATGCTTAGCATAAGCCTCGGTCAACTCGGCAATCTCACCACCGCGACCGCTGAGTCGCAGGTAGTGCAGGGTGCGATCGTCGATCGCGAACATGGCTGCGGTAGCGCCGAACTCAGGGGCCATGTTGGACAGGGTGCCACGGTCCGCCAAGGACAGGGCGGCAACGCCCGGGCCATGGAATTCCAGGACGCTGCCGATTACACCGGCTTTGCGCAGGCTTTCGGTCAAGGCAAGCGCGATGTCGGTAGCAACGTATCCCGAGGGTGGGACGCCTTCCAGCCGGACGCCGACGATTTCTGGAACCCGCATCATCAGGGCTTTGCCCAGCATTGCGGCTTCTGCCTCGATACCCCCAACACCCCAGCCTAGGACGCCGATGCCGTTAATCATGGTGGTGTGGCTATCAGTACCTACCAGCGTATCAGGGAAGGCCCACAGCTCGCCTTCAACTTCGCGAGTGCCGATGACAGTAGTCAGGCGCTCTAGGTTGATCTGGTGAAGGATGCCGTTACCCGAAGGCACGATCGACAGGTTGTTGAAGGCCTTGTTGCACCAGTCCAGGAATGCAAAACGTTCGGCATTGCGCTCGCGCTCGATGGCTTCGTTATCGGCCAATGCGCTGGCATCCCCCCAGCGCTCTACGTTCAACGAGTGGTCCACGACGAGATGAGTCGGGGTTACCGGGTTTACCTGGCGTGGATCGCCGCCTGCTTTTGCTACTGCGTCACGCAGACCGGCCAGATCGACCAATGCCGGAGTGCCGAGCAGGTCCTGCAGAACCACACGGGCGGGGCGAAATGGGATGTCGCTGTTTTTAGAGCGAGTGCAAATCACTTTTAGCGCATCGTTTGGCTCTGCCTCAGTGCGCAGGACGTTTTCAGCGAGGATTCGGAGGCTCATCGGCAGGCGGGCAAAGTCTCCACCTATCGCCTTTACGGCTTCGGATACGTTGCAGACGCGATAGTTGCGACCGTTGACGGTCAATGGGTGGCCAATGTGCTTGGTCATGACGGGGGCCTCACAGGCGTGTTTTTGTGAGGCGATATTGCTCTTTATCTAAACTTGAGTCAATTTTGGGTTGGTTGGTTTACCGTGTCCGTCAGTCGAGCGCCCGCCTTGAGGCCTGATGTGAGGTCGTCTATGCGCCTGTTGTGATTTCGTCGCTCACCGTCGCATACCTTGTGTCCACCACGTCGCTGAATTTCTCTTTGCGTAATGACCTATTGAGATCTACTCACATTTGGAAAAAATGATCGGAAAAGGAATAATGTAGGGGTTGTCGGGCTTGCTCATCACCGATGAGCCCTACCACCTACCACCCCAGCTCGGAAGTGATATGAACCTGACCCCTCTTCAAGCCCGCGTAGCCCGCGACATTGTTGCCTATGTTCGGCAGGAACAACTGGCGGAGGGGGATCATGTCTCGGAGCTTGGGCTGGCCAAGGCTTTGAAGACATCACGGACACCTATCAAGATTGCGCTGAGCTACCTCGCTGAGCGAGGATTGTTGAACCAGGACCGCAACCGAGGATTTTTCTTGGCCAAGTCCCATGATGATCTGGCCGAAATTGCTCAGGACCTGTCGCTCTCCATCGACGATCCGATATACCAGCAGATCGCGGTCATGCGGCTGAACCGGCAGATTCCTGAGCAATTTGCTGAAACAGACCTGATGCGTTTATTCAACATTTCACGCTATATGCTGCGAGGTGTGTTGATGCGCATCCAGCAGGAAGGCTGGATTGAGCAGCGAGCAGGGCAGGGCTGGCAGTTCCTGCCGATGATCGACTCAGTAGAGGCCTATGAAGAAAGCTATTCGTTTCGGGCGATCATCGAGCCGGCAGGCCTGCTTGCCCCCACCTTCATGATCGATCCGGAAGCCCTGGCTCGCTGCAAGAAGCAACAGCAGTTCATTGCCGATGGCGGATATCTGAGCATGACGCCTCAGGAGCTTTTCGAGTCGAATGCTCAGTTCCATGAGACGCTTGCCAGTTTTTCTGGCAACAGATTTCACGTCCAGGCGGTTCGCCGTCTCGACCAGCTTCGCCGATTGGTGGAGTACAGGCAGGCCAGCAAACGTTCCCCACGCCGTGAGCAGGCAGTAGAGCATCTCGCGATTCTTGCCTGTCTTGAGCAAGGTGACCGTCTCGCGGCTGCTGATCATATGCGAAAGCATCTTGAACAAGCTCGACGGCATAAGGTTGCAGCTGAACTGTTTGAGGCAGGAGAACCGCCTGTTCAGGCTGTATTTGAGTCGGCTTGATGGGTAATTGCACCGATTTGATCATCTGTTTGCGTTCGACTTGTCCAGCCATTTGCATCGGATGTGACCAGCGCACGAGTACGTATTGACTGGCAGGAATGGACCCAAATCGGCCTTTCGTCCTTAAGTTGGTTTGATGCTCACTCAGTATTCTCGAGGAGCGTAGTATTGATCGGGATACGGTAGCCGGCCGTTTATAAACCTCACAAACTCAAGGAGTGTCTCTAAGGCTGTGTGTAGCTCTTCGGTAGTGCCGATGGTTTTTGCCTTGAAAGCGTGAATCGCATTTCTACGCTGTTGAACCATCCGAATCCATGGCTCCCAATCTTCCTCCGGTGACCAGATTTTTTGCCTGAAAAAGAGAATCAGCGGCTCCAGCGTTACTCCGTCTGGATCTTCAATAGCTCCATTTTTCTTTTTTATGGCATAAGCATCCGACAGGTACTCCTTGTAGTACACAGACAAAAGCAGTTTCATCTGACCTTCGACTAAAGCACCTAGGTTTACCCAGGCAAGAATAAGTTGGCCATCGCTCAAGCTGCCGCACCATTCTGACAATTCCTCTGCCAGCGAACTCTGCCATTCGAGCATCGATTTATTCAGCAGTTCTGCTGCCTCGATTGGGGCCCAACCGTGAGCCTCCTTCCAAAAACCCATCATGCTTTGAATCAGATGCGTGGTGCGTTTTATCGTCTCAGTAAGGGGTAGCTGCATTTTGTTTCCATCTCGAAAGGCGGGCGACTGGATGATCTTAAATCAGAATAAATTAGTTATGGCCAGCTGTGGCATGGTAAGTGGCAGGTTGAGTCCGGTAGACGTAAGGCCTGCACGTCCTATAATGGATACCCGGACTCTAAATATTTATTTGGAACAGTCCCACTTACCTAAAAAATAAAGACATTGCCGTTATTGTGCTTTGGCGCAAAGCAGCAGAGCTTTGCCCGCGCGACGCTCGTTGGCCTCCATAATCATATCCGAGTTAAATTTTAGAGATTAGAGGTCCTTGGAAATCAATTACATTAACAGGCAGCCCTTCAATGATTTTCTTCAAGTCGTCATATTTTTCACTGGTTGCAATTATGACCTGTCGATCCATGCTGTGCGTTTCAGATGCTCTCTCAATAAACGTTTTGAAATTGACTTCTTTTGTCTCTTGCTGGCGCGGCTCGTCCAACATTAGTACCCCTAAGTGATTTGTGGTAAGCCCATTCAGATGAGAATCTAAAGTCAGCAAGGAGTATAAATATGCCCAAATCACCCGAATGTTATCACTCGCAGATGCCTCTGACCCCAGATCAACGTCGTCAATAGCGGGCTTATAAGTCCGCTTTGAAATTTCAAAGTCTTCTATAGGTGTGCTTTTGTATTCAAAGTCGCTTAGGTTCTTCTTGAACTGCTCAGTTAGCACGCTAAATTTTATATAGTCATTTCGGCTAAACCCATCCCAGGGTAGCTTGGAAATTGCGCCCGCTACATTTGACCATTCTAGTTTTGTGGATATCAATTTTTCTTTGATTTCGGACTCAATAGTAAGGGTTCGCTCGATCGCCTCTAATTTCTCTTCTAGTAGAATTTCCTTTCTGAGTTGCGCCCTAGATGGAGCACCTTTAACATCAATAAGGCTTTCCTTTAATGAGCGGATTTCAGATCTAGTGAGATTGACCCTATCTTGCGCCCTGAGAATTAAAGTTCTCTTAGCTAAGGCCTTGCTTTCTTCGCCCGTCCTAAGGGACTCAAAGACAGATACTTGCTTTTCTAAATATTTAATATTGTCGTCTATCCCTAGTGCGGACTGATTGTGCATATGAGGAAGCAACGAGTCTTGAATAGGTTGATTACAAGTTGGGCACCGGCCTTCCAGGAACTTGAAATTCTCAGTAGATCCGTACTCTTGTATTTTCTTTATGTCTCGATACTTTCGTAGCCCTTCTTTAACTGACGAGATGCGTTTTTCTATCGAGCGTACATAGTCCTCGCTGACATCAATATCTGACAGTAATATTGAGATAGCGGACTCCTCCTCCGAGAGTCTATTCATTAAGAGGCCAAGTTCTTTTTCTTGCGCTTGAACTCTTAAGCCATGCCCTTCACTTGAGGTGGACTCTTTTTTAAGTGTCAATAGTTCCGACTTCAGAGCAATAAGATGGTCGAGAAGGTTTACCTTATGCGACTGAGGGTCTACTACATAGAGATCAGTCGTGCTATTTACAGAATCTTGCTTGCCTATTTCATCACTTATAGACGAGTCGACGAATGCATATACCTGCTTCGCCGCGGTTACTAGCCTTTCGACAGATAGGGCCCAGGTAGCCTCAAGATCATTTTTCTTGACAGCTAACTGCTGTCTCTTTCGATTATTTTCTTGAATATCTAAGGCAAGATTATATTCCAGAACCCGACTTGCCAAATCCTTAATGCCAAGATAGGTAGGAAGCACGTTGAGAATCCCTCCCCACCCTCTAGTTTGCTCGACATAATTTACCGAAAATATAGATTCCAGATAAAGTGGACAAGTACTTCCATCGTACTTGACAACCTGGGGGTCCTCTATGCCAAGAAATTTCTCAAGAAAATTATGAAACCCGCGCTCTCTAGCAGCCGCACCTGGATCTCTAACAAAGAAATCAGTGAAGGAAGAGTCAGAGAGGAAATTTATTTCATCAATCGCGTTATCATATACCGAGATGACTCTGTTTTTTTCTTCTACACTGCTTCTGGCGACTGTGATTGCCTTGCCGTCAATATTGGAAATCTCTAGATAGATTTTTGATTCTGTTACTAACGCATAGCCTCCATCCGCTTTTTTTAGTCTCGTAGTCAAAGCTGACTTTAAAGGGCTCTTTCTACTCGGGCCTAAGGTGCCCTCTAATCCCAGTGCATATACAATGCTCTGAACGCAGGTGGATTTACCGAGAGTGTTGTCAGCTCTAATAATATTCAGTCCGTATGAAAAAGGGATGTCCGTACCAAAATCCCCTTCATTTGTTCTGGATATTATCTTCAACCTGTTTATTTTAAGCTTGCTCACGGAAATCACCAGATATGAGTTTATCTACGACCGCGTCGGTAAAGAAAGACTTGCTGAATTTTTTCATAAACTCCTTTTCCTTTACAAAAACTTCCTTGTCTGTATCGATTGCCTTCGCAAAAGCCATGCCCTTATCCGACAGTTTTACACTTTTCGATGGCTCCAGTTCAAAAACTCCCTCACCCAGCCCCATATCAATAGCTCGATCTACAAGCGGGTCAAATCTAACATTAACACTGGTGAATAGATCTTGGGCCTCAGAAGAGTAGTTCTTCCGCTTTTCATTGGATGAAATTATTGAGCTAAGAGCTTGAATTTTTTTGGCGCCAGCCTTGTTTCCGGAACTTAGCCTAAGCAATATGAGCGCAATTAATGAAAGCCTCCACAGGGGCCTAAACTCTGGTTCTACTGGAGTTCCGGTCTGGCGAAATACAACTTTGCTTGGTACGACATCGAGAATGTCCATCATTCAAAGTCCAAGTTGCAGCGCATAAGCCAGTCAGCCACCGTTCCAGCAGCTATGCAGTCTAAGTTATCTTCGTGGAGCTTGCTCTTTTTTGCTAAAACTTCTTTGAGGGCAGCTATTTGCTGGGCTGGACTTTTCTGTTGGCTTTCAAAGTATTCGATATGTAATCTTTCCTCTCTCTCCATAACCCCGGAGGCAATTTGAGAGTGATATTCCGGGTAGTCTTGCTTTAAGTTCCCAAGCATGTTTTGAGCGTAGATCGCCTGTTTAAGCATAACATCTCTCGCTTTTTCAATTTGAGCAGGAGATGCTGGCTTTAGCTTGGTCAGCTTTACCTCTACGTTGTTTACAAAATCTGACTTGTCTGTCTGAAACGCATTGACCTCAATATCAGACACCGCCTCTCGCTCTAACCTGAGAACCCTAATTCCCTGCTCAAGCAGCTCTGCCTCTTCACTCTTAAATGTATTTCTATCCCAAACCAATACATGGAAATCATTGTTGTCAACGTAATCCAATTTAGCCGTGACAACTTCAGCGGTTTTAGTGGATGCATGGGCATTCAGATGTTTCGAGAGGTGATTAGGTACGACCAAAATCCAGCGTTTGATTTTTGTCCCGCCCAGTATGCTCGATAAGGTTCCTTTTTTATTTTCTATAAATTTGCTTATGTCGGTTGTCATTTTGTCGCGCTGCTTATCGTAAAGCTGCTCCATGGTGCAGAGTTCTTCCGGGCAAAAAGCTTGATAAGCATTACCACAAAAGGAAAAACCCTCAATCCCAGCATCACCATTATGCCGGTCTGGTATGGGGACATAGTTTTCTTGACCATGCTTTATTCTGAGTAGATCATTTACATGCTCTTCCCATTCCTTTCTTTCCCAGACTTTATTAGGACTAATTTCCATAAATTACCCGTCATGCCGACTACATAGGCCTGTGAAATGGCACGCCTCAAAAGAGAGGCTAGAAACTTCTATTTGAGAGAAAATATTTTGGCGATTGAAAGAATCCATTCTCTATAACTCATAATTTCACAAACTGGAACAGGCCCAATGCCATCATGCAAGATTAGTCGAGAAGGGCCGTATGCGACAAGCTCCTTGACCAAGCTGCTGACAGGCAGCTATGGGGCCAGTCCTGCCGGTCAATACATACTCGTGCGCTGGTCACACCCGATGCCAATGACTGGTCAAATCGAATGCAAATAGGTGATCAAGTGGGGGGGCAAATGCTTAGTCAAGTCAGGTGCAATTTTCCAGCTTGAGCCGGTTCAGGGGTCCATCCTAGCTCTCAGGGCTGCGAAGTCAGTCAGGACTGAGAAGCTTGGCGCGACTCGCAAAATCCACGAGTTGTTTGCTTGCCGGAGAAAGGTACTCTCCGGAACGCCAGCAAAGCCTAAAACTCATCTGCTGAATCGGCCTGAACGGTACCCCCACAAGCCCCGGCGTGCACTGCAGTACCGAGCGCAGTAGGGTTGCCATTCCTACTTGATCCCGTGCTGCCTGGATAACCAGTGAGACAAAATTGCTCTGCATGGCAATTCGGTAGGTGACCTTGCCGTCGGCGCAAAAAGTGTCTAGCAGGTGCCGCTGTAGGAAGGTGCGATCAAATACCACCATGTCCGCCTCTTGCAAGTCGTCAGCGGTAAGGAACGGCTTGCTGGCAAACGGGTGGTTCGGGTGCATGCAAAGCAACATTTCGTCCGTTCCCAGCAGAATCGAATCGCAATCGGTGCTTACCCTTCTCGACTCTAGCAGGGCCAAGTCGATTTCCCGCTGCTCCAGTCGTTGGCTTATGTCGTCTGCGCTGCCTTCCAGAACCGTCATGACTATGCCGGGATGGTTTTGGCGGAACTGATTGATCAGGCCAGGCACGTAATGCAGGCCGAACATGGGGGGAATACCGAGGCGTATCTCACCACGCTTCAGATCAATAAGGTCTCGTAGCGCTTGTTTGGCCGTGTCCATCTCCTGAAGTGCCGAAGCTATGTGGGTTAGGAACAACTCACCCTCAGCCGTCAGGATGACTCGTCGCGTAGTCCGGTTGAATAACGTCACCCCAAGTTCATTTTCCAGGCGGGTGACGGCCATGCTTAATGCAGATTGCGCGATGTGTAAATTTTCTGCGGCTCTGGTGAAGCTTCCCTGTCGAGCGATCTCGACGCAGCAGCGTAAAGCCTTCAGATTCATCGCTAGCCCTGCTATTGGTCACAGTTTGTGAAGAATCAGATCATAACAATATATTTAATATTATGAACGGTGGCTCCTAGGATGTGATGCGTCAATCAAGTGATGGGAGCCAAAGCATGGCGGTAGGGTTTATTGGCCTGGGGCAGATGGGACTGCCCATGGCGAAAAATTTGCTCAAGGTTTGCCCGCAGTTGAGAGTCAACTCAGCTAGCGGTCGGGCATATCCCGAGCTGAAAAGCCTGGGGGCTGTGGCCACTGATGATCGGCGGTTGTTGGCCCAATGTCAGACGGTTTTCCTGTCTCTACCCGATGATGAAGTGATTGAAGAGGTACTGTTCTCCATTCAAGGCATCGTGCAGTGGATGGAACCAGGCTCGATCATTGTTGATACCAGTACGGTTGGCCATGCCCAAACATTGGCTATCGCAAACCGGCTCGCAGCTTCAAACATCCGCTTTTTGGACGCTCCCGTGTCCGGCATGGCGACCCGGGCCGTCGACGGTACCCTTACAGCGATGTGTGGTGGAGAGCCTGAGGTCCTGAACGAGATTCGTCCGTACCTGGAGGCGATGGCATCAAACATCGTGCACATGGGGGCTGCAGGAACCGGGCAGTTAGCCAAGCTTGTCAATCAACTGCTGTACAACATCAATTGCGCCGCTTTGGCTGAAATACTCCCCATGGCCTGCAAGGTGGGGCTTGACCCACAGAAGATCACTCAGGTGGTCAACAGTGGTACAGGGCGCAGCCATGCCTCTAGCTACTTTTTACCTCAGATCCTTGCTGGTTCCTTTGATACGGCCTACCCGCTACAGGACGCATACAAAGACATGCGTCATGGTGCGCAACTGAGCATGGGTCAGGGCATTCCCTTGCCGGTGCTGGCAGCTGCCACATCCACCTATCAACAGGCGCTCCTGCAAGGACTCGGGTCTGAGGACAAGGGGGCGATGATCAAGGTGTATGAGTCCCTTCTCAATGTGAAGTTTCGAGCTTCCACCGCTCTCGGCTAATGGTGTCGCCATGGCCGCACAACCATCATGAGGCTTTTATGAATAGCTCACTTTTCACCCCTCGGCGTACTGCCAGCTTGTTGTTGGAGCAGTGGCGTAATGGAGAATTGCTCACAGCTTTGCCACCCGCACTCAAACCTGAAACGCTGACTCAGGGATACGACGCTCAGGATCAGTTTTTTGCGGCCGCTGGTGGTCGTAGGGCAGGGTGGAAGCTGGGGGTTGGCAGCCCCGCGGCGATGCGCGCCGGAAACCTGGCCAGGCCCTTGATAGGGCAACTGGAGGCAGAACGCTGTCACGCCAATGGGGTGCATATTCGATTGCCCGCCGAAACCCCGGTGACAATTGAATGTGAAGTTGCCTTTGTGCTGGCCCGTGATGTTGCACCTCAGATCGGCCGTTTACCCACTGCTGAGGACATCCGGGCTACCTGTGTGACGTTTGAAGTGGTGCGCTCTCGTTTTGTGGATCGCAAGAGTGTGGGGTGGCCGAGTTTCGTGGCTGACAATGTGGGCTTTGAGGCGCTCATTGTTGGAGACGAGATATGCCCTGGAATCGACGAGATGGCTCTGCTGAGTCTGGCTGATGGGGCAGAGGTTTCGGTAAACGGCGAACTGCGTGCGCGTCGATTGACCGGAGATGCCGCGACCGATCCAATCGCATCGTTGGCGGCACTATACGCGCATGCAGCGGAGCGTGGGCAGACGCTGAAAGCCAACGACATCGTGTCTACTGGCGCGATGTGCCAGCCATTCGACCTAGTGGGGTCGGGCTATGAGGTTTCGGTCAAGTACCTGGGCAAGCAGCTCTCGTTCACGCTTTGATGGCACTGTCGCGCGATCGATTTCGGATCCTTGAAATTGCCCTACGTGCACGCGGGGCTGCTCAATGTGCTCGCTACAAGGATTGATCCCTCCCCCTCACAGATATGCTGAACGCCCCAACGGCTGTGCTGCCAGGAAGAATTCTCACGGGCAGCACAGACGTTGGTCTGCGAGCGACCACATTTGCCTTTTTTCTGACGAATACGCATCTATTGGCAATAAAACACCATTCTATCTCGATTTAAAGCCATATTTCATGCGATTTAAGTCGTCAGGAAATGCGCGCGTGTTTTTTTGTGTGCGTTTTGTTGCAAAAAAGATCAATTCTCATTAGATTTCACGCCGCCGCACGGCTGCCCTTCGGCGCTGGCGGTTTGCTATGTGAGGGGGGGTGATGAAGAGAGAAGTCCTGGCTGCCGTTTTGGGATTGTGTGGTGTCGCATCGGCAGCTCGCGCTGAGGATTCGCAGCAGCAGGGTGTCGTCCTGCCCTCCGTTGAGATTTCCGCCGACTCGCAGAAGGGCAATTACTCAGCAAGTGCCTCGACTGCGGCTACCAAAACGGACATCCCCCTCAAAGACGTTCCTCAGTCGGTTAACGTGGTGCCTGCTGCACTGATCAAGGACCAGAACATCACAACCATGCAGCAGGCGCTCAAGAATGTGCCTGGGGTGTCGCAAGATGCTGGCGACGGGCAGCGGGACCAGTTTGTGATTCGCGGATTCTCTGCCCAAAACGACATGTACCTGGACGGCATGCGCGACGATGCCTATTACTATCGTGACCTTTCAAACCTTGATCGAGTCGAGGTGCTCAAAGGCCCCTCATCCGTATTGTATGGTCGGGGTTCGGCCGGGGGGCTGATCAACCGTGTCACCAAAAAGCCGGAGGCAGACCCGGTTCAGCAACTCAGTATTCAAGGTTCTACGGAAGGGCAGAAGCGAACAGAGATGGATCTGGGAGGAGCTAATGACAGTGACACTGTCCGCGTCCGCCTGACCGGTGCATTGGAAAAGTCGGATGGGTTCCGGGATCACTACTTTCTTGACCGGCAAGCTATCGCTCCGTCCGTTCAGTTCAATTTCGATCCGGACACTACGCTGCTGATCCAGGCAGACTACCTGCACGACAAGCGACTGGCAGATACAGGAATTCCAACCCTGGGTGATCGGCCTGCTGATGTGGATATCGATAATTACTATGGTTCTCGGGACGCCAGAGATCAGAATTACATCAACACCATCGTCAAAGGGACCACGCTGGTCCTCGACCATAGCTTCAGTGACTCACTCAGCCTGCACAGCGCACTGCGCGCCTACAACGCTAGCGTCTCTCGTAAATATGTGACATTTGGGGCTGTCAACGCGGCGACCGACCAGGTGACCATGAATCGCCGAGCTCGCTACAAGGATGAAACTGGGGTCTTCTGGCAAAACGAATTGAAGCACCAGTTCCAAACGGGTTCTTTCAGTCATGAAGCACTGTACGGGGTGGAACTCGGTTACCAGAATAAGAAGGACAAGAGCCTTGCCATGCTGCGTGGGGTTGCTCGCTATGATATTTCTGACCCCGTGCTGGTTGAGTTCCCAGAGTTTCCAGGAGACAGCCCAAGGGATGCAGATGCGCAAACCCGTGTCGATATTGCAGGTCTCTATCTACAAGATCTGATCACTCTGACACCGGAGTGGAAACTCATGGTGGGTGGTCGCTTCGACCACATGGTTACTCGCTATAAAGATGAAGTGGGGTCACAGGTTGACCTAGACCGTATGGATAACACGTTCAGCCCACGAGTAGGGCTTGTTTACCAACCGGAAGACTGGGTATCGCTTTACGCATCCTATAGCCGATCATTCCAACCAATGGCGGATGATGGCGATCTCCGCCACGACTCGGACAAGATGGAACCATCAGAAACGGTGAATAAGGAGATCGGTGCTAAATTCGATTTCAGCGAGCGTATGAGCGCGACAGTTTCTATTTTTGATATGACTCGTACCGGGATCGTGATGGAGGATCCAAACGATCCGGACTTCTCTGTCGATGCAGGTACCCAGCGGACGCGCGGCCTCGAAGTATCCGTAACGGGGGATCTCGGTGGGGGTTGGTCTACGTACGCAGGCTACGCGTGGATGAAAGGAGAGCTGGTCAATTCTCCGGATACAACCGTCGAGGGCAATACGAGCGCGTTGACTCCGAAAAATAGCGGAAATGTATGGCTTAAGAAAGAATTGCCTGGGAACTTCTTTGTAGCAGCAGGAGGCCGCTATGAAAGTAATCGCTATACCTCACCTACCAACCGCGTGCAGCTCGATTCTTACACGACTGCTGAGCTTGCCGGCGGCTATCGAGGCGAACATTACGATCTCACTTTGAATGTCGAAAACTTGTTCAATCGTGAGTACTTTGTGGCGGCCAAAGGTGGTAGCGATACGGTTAACTACCCTGGCGCACCACGAACTGCGACTTTACGAGTGGACTACCGGTTTTAAGTAAGTCCTTAAGATGGCCGTTTGAGTCTAGGTATAACTAGGTCTCCATCAGCTCTGTATAAATTTCCAATGAGGCCGCATCGGCGAGTCAATTGGATATCGACAGCATGCGCACCCTACGGAGAGTTCTCATGGGTTTCACTCACTCTTTTAAATTGTTTCTTGGGTTGGCGCTCTTGGTGCTGATGGGGGGGCTCCAGGCGGCTCCTATCGAAGTTGACGATGGGCAGCATGTCGTGCATGTGCAAAATGCGCCAAAGCGGGTGGTGGTGCTTGAGTTTTCCTTCCTTGATGCCTTAGCCGCCGTTGGCGTGACGCCGGTGGGTGCTGCGGACGATGGTGATCCGAAGCGGGTCTTGCCTCGTGCTCGCGGGGCGATCGGTGAGTGGGCCTCTGTAGGGTTGCGGGCTCAGCCAAGCATCGAGCAGATTGCCCGCCTCAAGCCTGATCTGATTATTGCCGACCTGAATCGCCATCAGGCCTTGTACAACGACCTATCGCAGATCGCACCGACCTTGTTGCTACCTTCGCGAGGCGAAGACTACGAGGGCAGCCTGAAGTCCGCGAAGATCATTGGTCAGGCGCTTGGCAAAGAAGCAGAGATGACAGCGCGTATCGAATCGAATCGTCAGCACCTGGCGAGCGTAGCGCGCGCGATCCCCAAAGGTGTCAGTGTCATGTTCGGCGTGGCGCGCGAGGACAGCTTTTCGGTACATGGACCGGCTTCGTATGCCGGAAGCGTGCTGGCAGCCATCGGCTTGAAAGTACCTCCAGTGCGCAGCAACGCGGCACCTACAGAGTTCATCAGCCTTGAACAACTGCTCGCGTTGAACCCGGACTGGCTTATGGTCGGGCACTACCGTCGCCCAAGTGTCATCGATGGTTGGGCGCACCAGCCACTCTGGCAGGTACTCGCTGCTGTACGTGAACATCACTGGGTTGAAGTGGATGGAGATACCTGGGCTCGTAATCGGGGCATCATGGCTTCGGAGCAAATCGCTGATGACGCGTTATCGGTGATCAGTGGCGGCAAGGCGGTAATGAGCAATTGATCATTCAGCGCGGCGTGGCAACCTCGGTCATCATCGCTTCGGCATCCGTTCTGTTCTGGTTCGCATTGTACGCATGGTCTCCATTCACCCTGACCGCATCGGATGCGTGGAATGGCCTGATCCATCAGGGGCGAGTCGGCGGAAACATGGCCTATGTGGTAGCGCAAATCCGCGTGCCGCGGGCAATGTGTGCGCTGTTGGTGGGAGCTTGCCTAGGCCTGGCCGGAGTATTGATGCAAGGTGTTACCCGTAATCGCCTTGCTTCTCCAACACTGTTTGGCGTCACCGCTGGTGCTTCACTTGGGCTCGCCTTGCACTCGACCGGTCTGATCATTGTGCCGTTTCATGGTGGCGCCTTGCTCATGACCTGCCTAGGTGGAGCAGCGGCCTGGCTCACGGTTTTCAGCCTGGGAGGGGCGTGGTCGGCCAGTTCAGCACAGGGGCGTCTGGTATTGGCTGGCGTAGCGGTATCAGCGTTATGTGCCGCACTCACACGACTGACCGTGATCCTGGTGGAGGCTCAGGCGCAAGGGGTTTTGAATTGGCTGGCGGGCTCGTTGGCAAATGTTGGGTCGGTACAGCTGGACATTCTTTGGCCGTGCACCTTGGTCGGCCTGGTTTGCGCGCTGTGGTGTGCGCCGCAACTTAACCTGATTAACCTGGGAGAGGATGCCGCGCGCTCACTCGGCGTAAGCCTGCAAGTGTTGCGCATGAAGATTTTCCTGATCTGCCTAGTATTGGTAGGTTCCAGCGTGTGCGCGGTAGGACCAATTGGCTTCGTTGGGCTGATTGCTCCAAATATTCTTCGCCATTGGGTCGGTAGCGACTACAGATGGCTAGTTCCGCTCAGTGCCTTGTTGGGTGGGGTGATAGTTTTATCGGCTGATCTGTTTAGCCGTGGGTTGGCATTTCCTGCAGAGACACCGGCAGGTGCTGTCACTGCGCTTGTTGGCGCGCCATTCTTCCTTTTGCTGGCTCGGCGTAGCTTATGAGCCAGTCAGCCATCAGATTATCGATGCTCTCAGGGCTCCTGGTTCTGGCGTTCCTTGCGAGCCTGGCCGTCGGTACTAACTGGCTTACCCCCCAATCGGTTATGCACCGACTGTGGGTGCATGATGCTCTCGACTTCGAAGTGTGGAACCATCGATTACCGCGAAGTCTTATCGCGGTCATAGTAGGCGGCGCTCTCGGGCTCGCGGGCGCACTGATCCAAGGCATCATTCGCAACCCACTGGCCTCTCCGGAAATCCTGGGTGTGACGCAAGGTGCCGGATTGGCCCTTACAGCAACGATCATCGGTTGGGCACAGATTCCAGTTGCCTGGCTGCCACTGGTGGCATGCGTGGGCGGGGCTGGCGGGGCAACATTGTTGATGCTCTACAACACAAGCTTGAGCTTCTCCGGGGCACGATTTGCGCTTTCGGGGGTTGCGATCGCGGTCACCTTGGCGAGCATTACCGAGTTTCTTATCTTGTCGCATCCGCTGGACATCAACACTGCGCTACTCGCACTTACTGGCAGTTTGTGGAGTCGGAGTTGGCACCATGTTCTGCTCGCGGTCCCTTTACTGATCCTGATTCCGACCGGGTTATCGTTTGCAAAATCGTTGAACTTGATCGCGTTGGGCGATGAAACGGCGATTACCTTGGGAACCTCGTTGCGGACTGTCCGTTGGCTTGCATTGGGCTGTTCAGTGGTGCTCACCAGCTTGGGGGTAGGCATTATCGGCCCCGTTGGGTTCGTTGGTTTAGTTGCCCCCCACCTGGCACGACGTCTTTTGGGTGGTCACTACCAGAGCCTGCTTCCTGCAGCGACTTTGATAGGAGCACTGTTGCTTGTGCTGGCTGACACGGTAGGGCGAGCACTCATCGCGCCGAGTGAGATACCAGCGGGCATTTTCACCGCAGCAATAGGTGCGCCTTACTTTTTATGGCTTCTGGCTCGGCTGAGGAATTGACTGCATGAGCATTATCCTGGCGGACTCGCTTGATATCGGATATGGAGGTCGACGCGTTGTTCAAGATCTCACGTTCTCCCCACCTGCGGGCAGCGTCACAGCGCTAATTGGTCCCAACGGTTGCGGCAAGTCGACTCTGCTTAAAGCATTTGCACGAATTCTCAAGCCATCATCGGGGGCACTCACCATCGATGGCCAGGACTATGCAAGCATCAAAGCGCGCGAGCTTGCTCGCAAGGTCTCTTTCCTGCCGCAGGTTCTACCTGTTCCTGAAGGCGTCACGGTGAGGCAACTGGTTGCCTACGGTCGCAGTCCACATAACGCCGCATGGGGACGGTTGAGCGACTCCGATCATGCTGTAGTCTCTCGTGCCATGCATCGCCTTGGGCTTGAACCCTTGGCGGAACGGTTGCTAACCGACCTGTCAGGCGGGCAGCGGCAGCGTGCTTGGCTGGCCATGGTACTGGCCCAGAATGCCCCGGTGGTGCTGCTGGATGAGCCGACAACCTATCTGGATATCAGCCACCAGGTCGAACTCATGGAATTGATGCAGGAACTCGCCGCAGAGGGCCGCACGGTGATTACTGTCTTGCATGATATCAATCAGGCTTGTCGCTATGCCGGGCATCTGGCCGTAATGCGTGATGGTCGATTGGTGGCTCACGGCATGCCGGAACATGTGATCAGTGCAGAGCTTGTCCGGGAGGTGTTCGATGTGCAAGTCGAGGTACTTCGCGAGCCAATCGCGGGAACACCAATGTGCCTGGTAAGCAGCAGTGTCCGCAGCATCCAGAGGTAGCGGCTACTATCGCGCCTTATCTCTGGAGCTGCCGTCGTTTAACCCGTTATTGGTGCTTATCTGGTCTGGAATTTCCCGAGCATCTGCTTCAGCTCGGTCGCCAGTTGTGCCAGCTCATGGGAGGCAGCTGTCACCTGGTTTGCACCCTCCAAGCTTCGGGTCGAAACGTCGCGTATGGTCAGAATGTTTTGGTCAACGGATCTCGCCACTTGTGCTTGATCGTCTGTCGCATTGGTAATTTGCAGGTTCTGTCTGCTGATTTCACTGCTGCTGTCCACGATCTCCTTCAGCGCGGAATTGGCCAGCTTGGCTTTCTCAAGTACTGCGTGAGTTCTGGACCTGCTCGACTGCATCGATCCAACTGCATTTTCCGAGTATGCCTGTATGGTCCCGATCATCTCTTCGATTTCCCGGGTTGACTCGGATGAGCGATGGGCGAGGGCGCGTACTTCGTCTGCTACTACGGCAAACCCTCGCCCTGCGTCTCCGGCTCTCGCTGCTTCAATGGCAGCATTCAATGCGAGCAGGTTCGTTTGTTCTGCGATGGTCCGGATGACTTCAAGGACTTTCCCGATGCCAGAAGCTTGATCAGCCAATCCCTCGATGTCTTTCGCGCTTGCGAGCACATCGGTTGCAAGCGCGTCCAGCGAAGCCAGCGTGTCTGTCATTACCTTCTGGCCATTCACAGCAATCTGTTGAGATGTGTTGGTTAGCTCAAGGGTTGAGGCTGCATTGCTGGCAACTTGCTCGATCGCTACCGTCATTTCTGTTACAGCTGCAGCTGCTTGCTCGATCTCCAATTGCTGACGATGTGCTTCTCGCCCACCTTCGAGTGTTACAGCATTCAGCTCTTCTGCAGCTGATGCCAATTGAGAGGCCGTGCTGCCGATCTGCCCTAATGTCGATATCAGCATCAACTGCATTGAGTTCAATGCTTTCAGCAGTTGTGCCGCTTCGTCCTTACCTGTGGAGGTGATAACCCTGGTCAGGTCGCCAGCGGCTACGGACTCTGCGCATTCCAGCGCAGCTCTCAACGGTTGGAGGATGCTGCGTGTCAATAGCCAGGCGATGAGGGTCGTGCCAACCACTACCAGCGCAATGACTATCAGAACGCCAATTTTGGCGTCTTCGTATGCTCGGGACGAGCGCTGAGCTGAGAGATCGGCACCTTTGTTTGCTTGAAAAATCAATTTGTCGAAGCTTTTTGTCATCTCATCATAGGCATTGCGTATCGCCATAAGATGGTCGCGCGCTGCTGCCTTATCGCCAGTTCTTGAGACGTTGAGCAACTCTTGATGTTTTTCAGCGTATGCATCCAGGCTTTTATTGAATGCGAGCAGTTCAGCGCGTTCAGCATCCGTATTCAGCAGTTTTTCGTAGGCATCCATTTGCTGATGAATCTGCGTCAGTCGAAGAGCTGCTTTGTCCTCGTAGCTTTGCATGTCCTCCTTGGAGATGCTGAGGATGTGTTGCATGGAGCCCATCCGATATCTGTTCAACGAAGCGTTGGCGGCCGCCAGAGCCTGTACACGTTGAAGCCAGTTATCCTTGATGTCCATTGCCTGAGTTTGTACTTGGCCAATTTGCAGCATTGCGAAGAGGCCCAGGAAGAGGCTCAGCGCAGCGATGCAAGCAAAGCCTAAGGTGGCGCGTGTTGCTATTCCAATGGAGCGAGTGCTCATGTCGTCAGATCCTTGAGTGACGGGCAGCCGCCCCCCAAACCGCCCAAATCAGGCGGTTGGTTATTGATTGATAGGGGAGGCTGAGATCGGGCTCGGGGGTAACTATTTGGCGCTGTTGCGCTCTAGGAGGTCGGGTGCGTGCTTGCGGGCGCGAGCGATACGCGTGCGGATGTTGAGCGCTTCGACACCGAGGGAAAATGCCATGGCGAAATACACATAGCCTTTGGGGACATGAACCTCGAAAGCCTCTGCGATCAGGACCGTGCCCACTACAACCAGGAAGGCGAGGGCAAGCATCTTCAAACTCGGGTGGCGGTCAATGAACGAACTGATCGTCCCGGCGGCCAACATCATCACCAGTACGGCGACAATAATTGCAGCCACCATGACCGGGACGTTGGAAACCATCCCTACGGCAGTAATCACCGAGTCGAGCGAGAAAACGATGTCAATAATCGCGATCTGAATAATGGTACCGATGAAGCCTCCGGCCACGCTTCTCGGATTGGCCTCATCCTCATCTTCCCCCTCAAGGCTGTGGAACATTTCGGTACTGCTTTTCCAGAGCAAAAACAGACCGCCGAAGAACAGAATGAGGTCACGCCCGGAAATGCCTTGCCCCATGACCTCGAAAAGGTCGTTCGTAAGCCGCATGATCCACGTGATGGAGAGCAGCAGCATGATTCGTGTGACCATCGCCAAAGCCAGGCCGAAGATACGCGTGCGTGCCTGCATGTGGGGTGGCATGCGGCCTACAAGTATCGCGATCATGATGATGTTATCGATGCCTAGGACAATTTCCAGGGCGGTCAGGGTAAAGAACGCAATCCAGATTTCCGGATTTGTCAGCCATTCCATAAAAAGGTCTCTCTTACTGGGGCGACTTCAATTGATTGGAACCGTTGGCTGCTTCTCTTCGCAGCCAGAACTTCAGCACGGGTTCGGCACACAGCATCACCACGACCAAGCGCATGATGTGCATTGCGGTAACCATGCCGGCGCCAACGTGCAGTGCCTCGGCGGTCAGGTACATTTCGGTGCTACTGCCCGGCATCATGCCGAGGGCCAAGGTCGGCCGTGCGAAGTCCGATACGGTGCCGACAACCCACGCGAACAGGAACGTGCCGGCGATCATGCAGAACGTAAAAATCATCACTTTGAAGAGATAGGTCGGAGCGTCCTTGAAGAATTTCCTATCGATGAAGCTGCCGAGCGAGCAGCCGATCATCAACTGCGCGAAATGACTCATTTCCGAGGGTAGAGCCATGTGCAGATCGAAGGTCACGGTGGTCAACGCGCTCAGCGACAGGGCGCCAAACATCCACGGATTAGGCCACCCCAAGCGCTGCCAGCCGAAGATGGCGAAAAGTCCGGCAACCAGCATTGGGGCCAGCCACCACCAGTCAGTGGGTAAGCGGGCTTGTACCGCGTTGGGCGAGACATCGGCCAGAAAGAACATCGCCGCCGGCACCGTAAGAATAATCAGCACCAGCCGGACGCTGTGTGCAGCAGCTATTTGCGCCACGTTTGCCTGATACCGGATGCCCATCTGGATCATTTCGGCAAAGTTTGCCGGCATGAAAGCCAGGTATGCCGTGGTCAGGTCCATCCCCAGGCGCCGCATGACTGCCACTCCGACCCAAGCGAGGAACAGCGTCAGAAACGCTGCTACCAGCATCAAAGGGAGATGGGTGAGGATGTCCAAAGCCATCGACTGAGTGAGGTGTAGCCCAATCGATGTCGCAATGAGCCACTGTCCGCATCGTCGTCCATTTGGAATCTCGGCCACCAACCAACCTGAACACCTGACCAGAATCACGGCCAGCATCGATCCGATGATCCACGGAAGGGGCCAATTGGCCATTTTGGCTAATAGCGCACCTGCGATACCAATAAGCGGGGTTGCCCACCAGTGTTTGAAGTTCTTGAACATGTTCAACTCGCTCGGCAAGCCGTTCAACGATGATTGATCAGGCCTGCCAGTAAAGCCGATCAGGGTTGTCGACCAAAATCTGGTGCAAGGTCTTTGGGTCCTTGATCCAGGCGGCCACGTGATTCAGAGCTCTGCCGTCATCTTCACGTCGGAAAAGCTCGATCTTGTCCTTGCTGCGCGTGGTGCCTGGTGCAGGCATCGTATGGGGGAAGTCACTTGCCCACAGCAAGCGATCAGCCCGATGCGATACCAGGCTTTGCGCATATTGGGCGACATCGGAGTAGTCAGTTTTTTGGGATACCCGATACAGCGCAGAGAGCTTGACGTATACGTGCCCCTCGCTCAGCAGTGACAGCATTTCCTCATAGCCTGGCTGATCCAGTCCTTGCGCCGCATCCAGGTGACCGTAATGATCGAATACGACTTTCACTGGCAGATTTCTGACCGTATCGGCCAGCGCTTTCACCGTATCGAGATTGGCATACATCTGGATATGCCAATCCAGTGGCTGGACGCGTTTGGCAATTGACTGAAGAGCTTGCTGGACTTGAGCGATGTCTGCATTGCCCTTGACCTCCAAGTTGAGGCGCACGCCACGGACCCCGGCGGCATGCATATCCTGCAGCGCTTGGTCAGTGACATTCTGGCCGATCACAGCGACTCCGCGGGCTCGTTGTTTTCCCATGCGATTTAGTGCATCGAGCAAGCAGCGGTTGTCCGTGCCATAGGGGCTTGGCTGAACGATTACTACCCTGTCCATTCCGAGCCGGGACAGATGTTGCTCTAGAAAAGGGACGGGTGATTTGTCAGGTGTGTAAGTGCGCGATTCGGCGTAGGGGAATCGGTCTGGATCGAACACATGGACATGGCAATCGCATGCGTTCTTGGGCAGTTTGATCTGGAGGGCTTCATAGGCCGGAGCTTGAGTCATGCTCGCCCATGACATACGACTGGCAAACACGGCTAGTCCTGCGGCCACAGGGATGGCGCACAGGAGGCGACGTCTAGAAATCATCTTGTTATTACCTTTGTTTGATGAAAAACGACGTTTAATCAGAAAAAAAGACCGCAGCGCCAAGAGTGTGGGGTTGACGCTGCGGCGAAGAGGAGAACGCAAAGGAGTGGAGAAAGGTTTACTCGTTCAGCAGTTTTGAGGGGACAAGTACTTCGCCTGTCATCAGGCGGCGCGCCGATCGGCTCATCACTGCCTTGGAAACAGTCCAGGTACCATCGACTTCCTTGGCTTCAGCACCGACTGCCAATGTCCCGGAAGGATGGCCAAAGCGAACCTGGCGGCCGGCGGCGTTAGGCACCAACTTGCTCAGGATGGTCCCAGGAATCACCGAAGCTACAGCGATGGCGACTGCGCCGGTACCGGTCATTGCGTGGTGAAGCTTGCCCATCGAGAAGATTCGAGCGTTGAGGTCGAGGCCTTCGGGGTCAATCGCTTCGCCATTCGAGGCGGTATAAGCGAGAGGGGAGGCCACGAAGGACAGTTTCGGTGTGTGCGGGCGTTCGGATGTAGCCAGCTCGGCGGTTTTGGCCAAGCCCATCGCTACTGCCGCATGAGCACGAATGGCTTCAGCGCGGGCGAGCAGTTCGGTGTTCCCATTGACCTGAGATTGCAGCTCATTACCCTGAAGGCCAAGGGCATCAGCGTGCACGAAGACCGCAGGGTTGCCAGCATTAATCAGCGTCGCTTCAACAGGGCCTACGCCAGGCACATCCAGCAGATCGATCGCTTTGCCGGTGGGGAACATGCTGCCACCGTCTTCATCGCCATCTCCGCTCGGGTCGAGAAACTCCAACTCGACCTCTGCAGCCGGGAACGCCACGCCATCGAGGTTGAAGTCGCCCTCTTCGAGTGCATAGCCATCCTGCATCGGGACATGGGCAATGATTTTCGCACCGATGTTTGCTTGCCAGATGCGAACTACGGCCCGCCCATCGCGAGGAGCATCTACCAGTCCTTGCGTGATGGCGAACAAGCCGACGGCCGAGGTGAGGTTGCCGCAGTTGCCAGACCAGTCGATTACCGGGCGATCAATGGCAACCTGGCCAAAACGGTAGTCGACATCACAGTCTTCACGTTCTGACTTGGAAATCAGGACCACTTTGCTGGTACTGGAGGTTGCTCCGCCCATGCCATCGATGTGCTGCCCGTATGGGTCGGGGCTGCCCACTACACGCAGCAGGATGCGATCACGCAAAGCAGGGTCGGCAGGCAGCCAATCTGGCTGGAAGAAGACTCCCTTGCTGGTGCCGCCGCGCATGTACACGGCTTTGAAGGATTTTTGCGGCATGGGTACCTCAGTCTGGTTGGGCAGGCGTTGCGTTTATTCAAACGCAAAGGCAATTTCAGATCAAGTAACAATTTTCTACCCATTGTCGGGTCGCCACAAAATGAGCAAGGCTGTGTATATTCTCGATCAAACCCGTATTGCAGATTTCAACGATGACCCTCGATCTCACCACCAGCCAGCGCAAAGCGCTGCGTGAAATCATCAATTACGTTCGTCGCGAACGCATAGCGCCGGGCACGCATCTGCCTGAGTGGACCTTGGCCAAGCTCATCGGGACCTCTCGCTCCCCGGTGAAGGTAGCGCTGGGATGTCTGGTAGACGCAGGTTTGATGAGGTATGACCGCAACCGTGGTTATCACCTTGAAGGTGATGTGCACGATCTGCCGCATGCTCTGAAGGTCCATTTGCAGGAAGTGGATGATCCTCTGTATCTGCGCCTGGCTGAGGCCCGTTTTGATGGGCTGGTGCCGGACTCCGTCACTGAGGCGGACTTGACGCGCTTGTTGGATGCATCGAGAGGTGAGATTGGGAAGGTGCTGAGCCGAGCGCAAAGCGAGGGATGGGTCGAAAAAGAGGTCGGCTATGGTTGGCGCTTCCTGCCAATGATCGATTCCCTTGAGGCCTACGATGACATGTACAGCTTGCGCCTCGCGATCGAGCCTGCAGGCATACTCAGTCCGCGTTTTAGTCCCGACATGGAACAGTTGGAGATGCTGCGCCAGGAGCAGCAGGCCATCCTTGACGGAGGCTACCAAACGATAACCAGCATTGAGCGCTTCGAGTCAAATGCCCGCTTTCACGAGACAATAGCGCAATGGTCTGGGAATCGCTTTGCACTGCAGACCTTGCGGCGTCTGGATCAGATGCGCCGTTTGGCTGAGTACCGTCAATCACGGCACGATTTGCCACGCCAGGCGCTGGCTCGTGAGCATCTCGACATCCTGGCCGCCATTCAGACCGGGGATAACCTGCTCGCTGCTAGCCTGATGCGTCAGCACATCGAGGCGGCAAGGCGTAAAAAGGCGGTGTCTGCCATCTTCGAGCACCCTGCGCCAGTCAGCTGATTTCTAAAGCTTTTTTTCCAGAGACCGCCGAGAGGCGGTCTTTTTTTGCCCGGCTATCATGAAAACTGCGCTTGTGCGTTGACAACGACAATTTGTCGCGCCTAATCTAATTGCGCTTTCGGCGAAAAATAAACAATCCTTGCCGATCGAGAGGTAGCCTTGATGACCAGCAGTCCCCATCCGATTGTCGATACCCATGCCCATTCGTTTCATCGTGGGCTGAGTTTTATCGAGAGTCGACGCTTTACTCCCAGCTACGATGCCGCATACGCCGAGTACATCGGTCAGCTCGACCAGCACGGTATTGACCATGGCGTTCTGGTGGCCTTGAGCATTCTGGGCAATGACAACAGCTATCTCCTCGAATGCCTGCAGCGCGCAAATGGGCGCCTGCGTGGGGTGGTTGCCATTGATCCATCCACTGACTTCGAGTTGCTCTCCGGATTTGCTCAAGCAGGCGTAGTGGGTATTCGCATCAATCTCACAGGCAATTTGCCTGTTCCTGATTTCTCCTCGGCCGAGTGGCGGCGGATCCTGGGTTTCTGCCAGCACCATAAATGGCATATCGAAATCAACGACTGTTGTGACCGCCTGATGCAGAGCGTACGGCCGTTACTTGATGCCAATGTGTTCGTTGTGGTCGACCATTTCGGCATGCCAGATCCGAAGCTTGGTACCGAAGATCCAGGCTTCCTCAAGCTACTGCAGGTGGCTGAGAGCGGCCAAGTATGGGTCAAGCTTTCCGGCGCCTTCCGGTTCGGACCCGAAGTCGCGGATGCAGCTGCGCAGCAGCTGATTGAAGCTTTTGGCGGTGAACGCCTGCTGTGGGCTAGCGATTGGCCCTTTACCCAGCACGAATCCAGCCAGACCTACACGATGCAGCTTGAGCGCCAGCAGCGCTGGCTCGCCACCCCTGAACTGCGTCGCCAGGTGCTATGGGAAACCCCAGCCCGCTTGTTCCAGTTTCAGCATTAATTCGCATTAGCCTGCCGAGATAAGAAAATGAACGATAAATACCAATTCCAAAGTCTGCGCACTTTCGAGACGTCCAACGGCAGGCTCTATGCCTATCACGCGCTGTCCGCGCTCGAAGATGAAGGCTTCGGTCCGATGAGCCGTCTGCCCGTCGTAATCCGGATTCTGCTTGAGTCGGTATTGCGCAACCGAGACGGTAAGAAAGTTCTGACCAGTCATGTACTGGACCTGGCGAACTGGAAACCGAATGCTGAGCGTGAGAACGAAATTCCTTTCGTGGTTGGCCGAGTCCTTCTCCAGGATTTTACCGGCATCCCTCTGCTGACTGATCTCGCGGCCATGCGTAGTCAGGCCGAGAAGCGTGGCGGAGATCCCAAGGCTATCGAGCCACTGGTGCCCGTTCACATGGTCGTCGACCACTCGGTTCAGACCGAGTTCTCGAATGTACCGAATGCATTGCGCAAAAACATGGAGGTGGAGTTCCGCCGCAACCGCGAGCGCTACGAGCTGATGAAGTGGGGTATGCAGGCGTTCGATACCTTCAAGGTCATCCCGCCTGGAATCGGCATTTGCCACCAGATTAACCTGGAGTACCTGGCGCAAGGCGTGATCGAGAAAGAGGGCCTGGTCTATCCTGATACGCTGGTAGGCACAGACAGCCACACCACCATGATCAATGGCATCGGGGTGCTCGGTTGGGGCGTTGGCGGTATCGAAGCGGAGGCGGGCATGCTGGGGCAGCCGGTCTACATGCTGATGCCGGATGTGGTCGGCGTCGAACTCAAAGGGCAACTGCGTCCAGGCGTAACTGCGACCGACGCTGTGCTGCAGATCACCCAGACCCTGCGCGCGGCAAAAGTCGTGGGCAAACTGGTCGAGTTCTTCGGTGAAGGGGCGAGCTCCCTGACTGCTACAGACCGTGCCACCATTGCCAACATGGCGCCGGAGTATGGCGCGACCACCGGCTTCTTCCCCGTAGACGAAAAAACCCTCGATTACTACGCGCAGACCGGTCGCAGTGCAGAGCAGGTCGAGCTGATTCGAACCTACTTCCAGGCTCAGGGGCTGTTCGGCTCCCCAGAGGCCGGCTCGATCGACTACTCCCAGGTAATTGTCGTCGATCTGGATTCCATCATCCCATGCGTGTCCGGGCCGAAGCGTCCACAGGACCGGGTGGGTCTGCGTGCATTGGGTCGTCGTTTCGATGAAGTAATGTTGCAGGACGCCAAGAGTGGGGGTTATGCCAAGAATGCCGAGCAACTCGAAGAGCGTTACCAGGTCAGTGCCCATGATGCGGCCGGCCAGGCTCACGAGTACGAAGTAGGGCACGGTGATGTCCTGGTTGCAGCCATCACCTCGTGCACCAATACCTCCAACCCGGAACTGCTGATTGCCGCTGGTCTGCTTGCGCGCAATGCCGTGCGTCGTGGCTTGAAAGCCAAGCCATGGGTCAAGACCTTGTTCACTCCAGGTTCGCGCGTCGTGACCGCTTACCTGCAGGACGCCGAACTGACCGAGCCCCTGAGCCAGTTGGGCTTTGATATCGCTGCCTATGGTTGCGGCGCGTGTGTTGGCAACATTGGCCCGCTGGACCCTGCTCTGGAAAAAGTGGTGGTTGGCAAGGATCTGGTCTGCAGTGCCGTACTCTCCGGCAACCGGAACTTCGAGGCGCGAATCCACAGTAACCTGCGTGCCAACTTCCTGGCGAGCCCACCTCTGGTCATCGCATTCGCGCTGGCAGGCTCTACCCGTTGTGATCTGACCACCGAGCCGCTGGGTCATGATGCCGACGGTAAGCCTGTAATGCTGGCTGACCTCTGGCCGAGCAACGATGAAATCAAGGCCCTCTCGGTTAAAGCCGCGAACCCGAAACTCTACAAGGAATGGTACGCAGACCTCACTCGTGATCACGATCTGTGGAACAACATTTCTGCGGCAACGGGTGATGTCTACAACTGGCCGGCATCGACCTATGCTGCAGAGCCTGACTTCTTCGATACCGAAAGTGCCGGGAAGCCGATTCGTAACGCTCGTGCGCTGGCAATCCTGGGCGACTCGATCACCACTGACCACATCAGCCCGGCGGGTTCAATCGCCAAGAACTCCAGTGCCGGTCGCTGGTTGGCTGAGCACGGCGTAGAGCCGCATGACTTCAACACCTACGGCGCACGCCGTGGCCACTTCGAAGTCATGGTGCGCGGTACCTTTGCCAACGTTCGCCTGAAGAACCTGATGCTCCCCGTCAAAGCAGATGGTTCCGCGGATGAGGGGCCATACACCCTGCAGCAGCCGAGCGGTGAGCGCGTCGGGCTGTTCGAGGCCTCGCGCGCCTATCTTGACCAAGATGTGCCGGCGCTGATTTTCGCGGGTGAAGAATACGGTACCGGCTCCAGTCGTGACTGGGCGGCCAAAGGTACTCGACTGCTCGGCGTGCGCGCTGTTATCGCCAAGAGCTTTGAGCGCATCCACCGCAACAACCTTGCTGGCCTGGGCGTGTTGCCGTTGCAGTTCCGCGCTGGCGAAGACGCTCGTACTTTGGGGCTCGACGGTTCGGAAACCTTCGATCTGCTGGGTATCGAGAATGGCGTGGAACCTGGCCAGGACGTTACGTTGCGGGTCACTCGTCGAGATGGCAGCCAGCAGGATGTCACGCTGCTTGCTCGCATCGATACCGCGATCGAGGCGGTGTACTTCCGAAATGGCGGGATCCTGCCGTACGTACTCGACAGCCTGATCACTCCTGCTCAAACCAGTGTTGCGCGTGAATCCGAGGTCGCGCCGCTTTAAGGGGAGAAGTCCCCGACGCTTCATCATCGATATCAATTATAAGAACCCGGCAGGTCCTTAGGGGCCTGCCTTGGAGATGTATCATGAGCGTAACCCTTCAGGCTGCCACTGCCAGTGAAGCCTCATCTCACGAGCTAGAAGTCCAGCGCCGCGCGGTCAACAAGTGTGCCTGGCAGATTCTCCCGCTGCTGATTCTCGCCTTCGTTTTCAACTACATCGACCGTACCAGTGTTGGCTTTGCTGCGCTGACCATGAACGCTGATCTTGGTATGACTGCCACCCAGTTCGGCTGGGGCGCGGGCATTCTCTTTGCGGGCTACTGTCTGCTGGAAGTGCCAAGCAACATGGCGCTCTATCGCTACGGTGCGCGTCGCTGGTTGGCTCGAATCATGATCACCTGGGGTTTGGCTGCGGCCGCTACAGCCTTCGTGATTGGTCCTTATACCTTCTACCTGGCACGCTTTATCCTGGGTGTTGCTGAAGCGGGTTTCTTCCCGGGCGTAGCCTTTTACCTGGCATGCTGGTTCCCTGCGCAGTACCGCACTCGAATCCTTGCCTGGTTCATGGTGGGTGTTCCGGTTTCTTCGATCATCAGCGGACCGTTCTCGGCTTTGCTGCTGACTATGCAAGACATCGGTGGGCTGCATGGCTGGCAGTGGATGTTCATCATCCAAGGGCTGCCGGCATCGTTCATTGGCCTGGTGGTGTTGTACAAACTGCGTGACAAACCTTCGGAAGCCCATTGGCTGACCACCGAAGAGCGTGAAGCCCTGGAGAAGATGCTGGCCAGTGAACATCGCGAAAAGGAGAAGAAGGATCTCCTTGGCGCGCTGAAAGACCGTCGTGTTCTGCTGCTGACCGTTATTCAGTTTGGCTTCGTGTTGGGCTCCTACGGCATCGGCATCTGGCTGCCAACTATCCTTCGCTCTCACGGGCTGGATGTTACCAGCACTGCAATGCTGTCGTCGGTACCCTACATCTTCGCCACCATTGGCATGCTGCTCTGGGCCAAGCGCGTTGACCGTAATGGCAAGAAAACGCTGAACCTCATGCTGTGCTGCTTGCTCGGGGCTATCGGCATGGGCGCTGCGGCGATGTTCTCCCAGCTGATTCCAGCCTTGGTTGGCATCAGTATCGCAGTGCTCGGGGCGACTACTGCGCGCGCAATCTTCTGGAGCATCCCTACCAGCTTCCTGAGCGGTGCTGCGGCCGCTGGTGGTCTTGCTTTCATCAACTCTGTCGGTACCTTCGGCGGCTTCGTTGGCCCGTTCATGGTCGGTTGGCTGAAAGACCTGACGGGCTCCTTCACCCTGGGCACATTGTTCATGGGAGGGATGCTGCTCCTCTCCGCAGTTCTGACGCTGGTGCTACGCCGGTTCGTCAAGGCCTAAAGAGCCCCCCTGAAGCGGTCGTGTCAATCGACCGCTTCTTCCTGCTGTAACTCACAACTAAACAATACAGTGCATCACTGGAGTTCACCGTGCGTAATAAAAACAAGATGGCACGTAATCTGTTCGCTGTTACCCCTTGCTTCGCTGCTGCTTGTGCAAGTGCAGAAGGGTTTATTGAAGATGGAAAGGTGACTTTCCAAACTACAAATTTTTACGTCAATCGTGATTTTCGCGATGGTGCCGGGCAGAACAAGCGCGAGGAGTGGGCCCAGGGCTTTACCCTTGACGCGCGCTCCGGTTACACCGCGGGCACGGTTGGCTTTGGCCTGGATGCGTTGGCCATGCTGGGCGTGAAGCTGGACTCCAGCCCCGACCGTACAGGTACTGGGTTGCTTCCCACGCATGATGACGGACGTGCCGCAGATGAGTTCAGCCGCTTGGGCCTCACGGGCAAGGTGCGGGTCTCGAAAAGTGAGTTCAAGTACGGGACGCAGATACCTAAGCTGCCAACCGTGCAGGCGAACACCGGTCGCATCCTGCCTCAGACCTTCGAAGGTGGAGTGCTGACAGTCAAAGAGCTTGATGCATTGAGTTTCACGGCCGCACGGTTTGACCGCCTGACCGATCGTGATTCGACCGATGCGGTGCCAATCACGCTGAACAACAAAAACCGTCGATTCCTCGGAAACGCTGAAGGTGATGCTTTCTGGGTGGGCGGGGCTGATTACCAGATCAGCAAGGCTTTGGTCGTCAGTTATCAGTATGCCGAGCTTGAAGAAGTGTATCGGCAGCATTTTGTCGGGGTGACGCACAGTGCGTCCATTGGTCCTGGCACCTTGAAAACCGATCTCCGTTTCATGGACAGCGATGACAGTGGGCGTGCCCTGGGCGGGACTATTGATAGTCGCGCTTTGTCAGGAATGTTCACCTACAGCTTGGGCGGGCATGCGTTTGGCCTCGGGCTGCAGAAGATGAACGGCGACACGTCGATGCCGTATCTGAACGGCACTGACCCGTACCTTACCAACTACGTTCAGATCCATGATTTTGCCGAGCCTGGTGAGCGCTCATGGCAGCTGCGATATGACTACAACTTCGTGGCCATAGGCATTCCAGGCCTGACCTTCATGACCCGTTATGTCCGTGGCGACCAAGCTGATGCTGCGACCATCACCGGTAGCGGTCATGAGTGGGAGCGCAACACCGATATTCAGTACGCATTCCAGTCGGGGCCGTTGAAGAACTTGGCCGTGCGTTGGCGTAATGCCAGCTATCGATCTGACCTGGCTCGGGGTGCCGATGAGAACCGGCTGATCCTCACCTATACCTTGCCGATTTTCTGATTTTGGAGAAACGATGACTTCGACGGCCCAGCACATCATTGCAAAGCTTGCTCCCGGCGGAAAACTGCGAGCTGCGATCAATTTCGGAAACCCTGTACTGGCTCAGCGCGGTGATGATGGAGAGCCTCGTGGAGTGTCTGTGGCCTTGGCCAAGTCACTTGCCGATGAGCTGGGCGTCGAGCTTGAAATGCGCACCTTCGATGCGGCCGGCAAGGTGTTCGCTGCTTTAGAGGAAGAAAATTCCTGGACTGTAGCGTTCCTGGCAATTGAGCCGGTGCGTGAAGAACAGATTATTTTCAGCGCCCCCTACGTGCTGATTGAAGGTACTTACTTGGTTGCGGCGCAGTCGCCGTTCAAGCAGGTAGACGAGCTCGATCAACGTGGGGTTCGCATTGCAGTCGGGCGAGGCGCTGCATACGACCTTTTCTTGAGCCGCACTCTGCAGAATGCTGAACTCCTGCGTGCTGACACATCTGCAGGCGCGGTCGATCTATTCATTGAGCAGGGGTTGGATGCGGCGGCAGGTGTGCGGCAGCCGCTTGAGCAAGTTGCCGCCAACAACCCGCGATACCGAGTCGTGCCGGGGGCATTTACCTCCATTCGCCAAGCTGTTGCGGTGCCGAGATCCAGTGAAGTGGCTGCCGCGTATGTACGAGATTTTGTCGAAAGAAGATTGGCTGAGGGCTTCGTTCGCGGAGCTCTGCTGGCCAGCGGACAGACGGACGTCAGCGCACCACGTTGAACGTCGTCGCCACTTTGCAGGCGGCTATGCCGCCTGTTTTCAACCGTGAAACTGAGGTAGTTAGCAAGATGGCCAAGGCCGCCGATGTCGTTGTGCAATGCCTGGAAAACGAAGGTGTCGAGT
>RCUT01000178.1_pt1 | contig 35185 bp, 30 predicted proteins | sample 2166171 | NCBI WGS metagenome assembly RCUT01 (sample SAMN09932757, study PRJNA488358) | compost metagenome | isolation source: compost soil in 4-hydroxybenzoic | place: Germany: Experimental Botanical Garden | reverse complement strand
AGTCTTTATTAGTTATTCGCTTGGTTTCAAGAGCTTTCGCCCGAAGCGCTATGCCCTATGTGCTGACCGATCCGTCGGCCAAGGTGTCGTGGAAGCCAGCAATGCTTGGCGTAAGGAAAACGTGTTGCTAGCAGCTCGTAAAAGTGGGCGGTTTGATGGTTTAGCTTGAAGTTAGTGTTGTACTTAAGATTAAAGGTGCTTAATGGCGCCTTTAATTTTTGCAGTTAGAATGAATTCTCTGACTGAACTGCGCAGCGAAAACTGACAGTAGGGTAGTAGTCTTTTTGTATCGGCTCAACACCCCAGCGTCGGACGGTATTCGCACCTAGAATGGGGTTCTCTGCTACATATGAACCTCGCCTAATCTTTTGGGTGCCCATGCTTGGGCCTTGCGGATTCTCGACGGGCGAATGCCGGTAATAATCCTCGTCGTACCAATCATTGACCCAGTCAGTCGCATTGCCCGAAAGGTTATAGATTCCCAGCGGATTAGGGATAAATCTATCGACTGGGAATGTTTCCAGTTCATCGGGCTTTGGAAAATTTCGGCCGTAGTTCAAACTACCATTGTCGGTGGGGAACGCGATATATTGACCGCGATTGCGTGCCGCATATTCCCATTGCGCCTCCGTCGGTAAATCCACGGGATAACCACTCAGCTGAGCCATCCAAGTGCAATAATCCTTGGCCTCTTGCCAGTTTTTAGTAGGTGCTGGAAGATTTGCTTGATAGCGATCTTGTAAGTCTATGCGCTTCCGGTCTTCTGCATCAAATACGGGCTTGCCTTGAGCAGTAAAAAAAAGATCGAAGTCCCCTAGTGTTGTTTGAAATTTTGATAGGTGGTAGCTTCTTAATTTAACGAGATGAATGAACTTATTATGAGTGCCCATGCTGATGGGGCCCATTTGTTGCGGATCCACTCCGCACGGCCAATCGCATAAGTTCGATGGATCATCATCGTGCGGCCAACCAAAATCCCCCATCTGAAATTCACCCCCTTCGACAAACACCATGTTGTCTAAAGACTGCACCACGGTGTTGAGTAGCTTGCCGCGTAGCTCGGTGGAAAGCTTTGGATATTTCTGTTCGATGGTTGCAGCAATCTGAGCGACCTTGTCCGGGGAAAGTTTTTGGCTTTTAGGAAGTGGTATCGATTGCGCTTGGCAGCCTGCCAGCAGCAGCGTGCAGAGAGGGAGTATGAATTTTCTTATCACCAGGATGTCCTTATGCATGTGAAGCAAAAAACGTTGATCGTCGCGTTTCAAATGCTCCAATATGGTTTCAGTGGCTAAGCTATTAAACCGAATTTGCTATGTCAATTCGGTTTTTGCAATGGCGCATCATTGCAAGTCAATCGGCTTCTATGCTCTCTCGTTGGGAAAAGTCCTACTCGTTTATCAGAATCGTCTGATTGGGTTTTTTTCCATATCTATTTAGGCTTCTTCGAGCCCGATGCTGATCTTATTTGCAGGGGCGGGTTGTCGGGTGTCTCCGTTGATTCAAGTATCTTGAAGGCCGGGGATTGTAAAAAATATTGATTTCCCTTCAATGAAAAAGCCAAGCGATGTCCTACTCAAATAAATTATCAACGCACTATTTTGAGCTCGCGAAGTCGGCTATTTGCAAACAGCGTTTTGCAGGTGAAGACGTTCGTTTTTCGAGCGAATTCGAAGCGTTGGAGCATGAGTTGGCTAAAGCTCAATCCATGCATGAGAGCGGGCAGACCGATTGGCTGAAAGTGCAGGAAATTGCTGAAGGGGTGCTCCGGACCCAGTCCAAGGATTTGCGGGTTGCAGCGTGGTTGACCTGGGCGCTGTACCAGTGTGAGCAATTCTCCGGCCTGGTAGCGGGCATGGCGATCTTGCATTACCTGTGCGACCAGCATTGGGCCGAGGTTCACCCTGTCAAACTGCGAACACGTGCCGCTGCCATCGGCTGGCTGGTGCCTCGTCTTGAACAGGTGCTGGCCGACAACGTCGCGATCAAGGGGCAGTTGCCGCTGTTTCGTCGCTTGGTGGAACACCTGGATGGCCTTGAAGCCGCGTTCACCGAGCACATGGGTGATGATGCGCCGCTGCTGTTGCCGGTGTGTCGGCGCTTGAAAACCATGGTTCAACGTGCTGCCGATAACCAGCCGGAACCGGGTGTCGTGGGTGCGGCAGTGGCGCAGGTTAAACAGGTCGCAGCCCAGTTGCTCACGCCTGGCGCGCCTATCGACAACGAGAAGGAAGCCCAGCGGGCCTTGCGTACCTTGCAGGAAAACGCTCGTCCGCTCAACGCCTGGTGGCTTAAGCAGAACGCTATCGATGCGCGTGCGCTGCGCTTGAACCGCACGATGCTGTGGCTGCCCATTGACGCCATTCCCGAGCGCAATGCCGAACAGATCACCGCATTGCGCGGGCTGCCGGCCGACAAGCTGAAAATCTTCCAGGAGCGCTTTGCCAATGGACAGTATGCCGATCTGTTGGTGGAGCTCGAAGCCAGTCTGGCCAGGGCACCTTTCTGGTTCGACGGCCAGCGTCTGGTCTGGGAGTGCTTGCAGGGCTTGAACGCCGATCAAGCGATGCGCGAAGTGGAATTTCACTTCGCCCTGTTGCTACAGCGACTGCCGGGTGTCATCGAGCTGCATTTTCACGATGGCACGCCTTTCGCCGATCCGTCCACCCGCGGCTGGATCAGCGCTCAGGTCATGCCCCATCTGCAAAGCGCTAGCGCGCCGCGCAAGGTCGAAGGCACTGCCGCCCAGCCGGCGTGGGAGGAAGCCCTCGACGCTGCGTTGCCGATCCTGCGTAAAGATGGCCTCAAGGTTGCCGTGCAGTTCCTCAAGCAAGGGTTGAACAGCGCCCGCGGCGCACGTGCACGATTTCTCTGGCAGTTCAGCCTGGCCCGCTTGTGTTTCATGGCCAAAAAATACGAACTGGCCAAGACCCAGCTCGAAATCCTCGATCAAGAATTACAGGGCTCGGGCCTAGATGCCTGGGAGCCTGACCTTGCCCTGGAAGTGCTGCACCTGCTGCATAACTGCTGTGAGTTGTTGCCGCAGAACCACGCAGTGCGCGAACGCAAGGATGAGATTTATCGCAGGCTGTGCCACCTCGATCTCGAAGTGGTACTCGAATAGGCCCCTGGGCCAACAATCGCAAGGAAAAATGTCATGGCCAAAGAAGGCTCGGTAGCCCCCAAGGAACGCATCAACGTCACTTTCAAGCCCGCTACAGGCGCAGCTCACGAGGAGATTGAGCTGCCGTTGAAGCTATTGGCAATCGGTGATTACACCCAGCGCGCAGACGAGCGCAAGGTAGAAGACCGGAAGCCGATCAGCATCGACAAGGTGACCTTCGACGAAGTGCTCGCCAAGCAGGAACTGAGCTTGACCCTGAGCGTGCCCAACCGACTGCAGGAGGAGGGTGATACCGAAGAGCTGGCGGTCACGCTGCAGGTCAATTCGATGAAGGACTTCAACCCGGCCAGCCTGGTCGAGCAAGTGCCTGAGCTGAAAAAGCTGATGGAGTTGCGCGACGCATTGGTAGCCCTGAAGGGGCCGCTGGGTAACGCCCCTGCATTTCGCAAAGCCATCGAAGGCGTACTCGCCGACGACGAATCACGTGGTCGTGTGCTCGGCGAGCTGGGCCTGAACGCCGCAGCCCCAGAAGCCTGAGCCCTCCACCCGCCAAGGAAGCCAACGCAATGAGCACCCGCGCAGCACAACAGAACAGCAATCAAAGCGCCGAATACAGCATTCTCGACAGCATCATCGCCGAAACCCGCCTGACCCCGGATGACGAAGCCTATGGCATCGCCAAACGCGGTGTATCGGCCTTTATCGAAGAGCTGCTCAAGCCACAAAACAGCGGCGAGCCGGTCAAGAAGGCCATGGTTGACCGCATGATCGCCGAGATCGATGCAAAGCTCAGCCGTCAAATGGACGAAATCCTTCACCACGAACATTTCCAGTCCTTGGAATCAGCCTGGCGCGGCCTGCAGTTGCTGGTTGACCGCACCAACTTCCGTGAAAATATCAAGATCGAAATTCTCAACGTTTCCAAGCAGGACTTGTTGGACGATTTTGAAGATTCGCCAGAAGTGATGCAGGCCGGGCTGTACAAGCATATCTATACCGCTGAATACGGTCAGTTCGGTGGTCAGCCGGTCGGCGCAATCATCGCCAACTATTTCATGTCGCCAAGCTCGCCTGACGTGAAGCTGATGCAGTATGTATCCAGCGTTGCGTGCATGTCCCATGCACCGTTCATTGCCGCTGCCGGTCCGAAGTTCTTTGGCCTGGAAAGCTTCACTGGCCTGCCGGACCTGAAGGACCTGAAGGATCACTTCGAGGGGCCGCAGTTCACTAAATGGCAGAGTTTCCGCGAATCGGAAGACGCTCGCTACATTGGTTTGACCGTACCGCGTTTCCTCCTGCGTAACCCGTACGATCCGGAAGAGAACCCGGTCAAGTCCTTTGTCTACAAGGAAACCGTTGCCAACAGCCACGAGCACTACCTGTGGGGTAACACCGCCTACGCGTTCGGGACCAAGCTGACTGACAGTTTCGCCAAGTTTCGCTGGTGCCCGAACATCATCGGCCCGCAGAGCGGCGGTGCCGTAGAAGACCTGCCTCTGCACCATTTCGAAAGCATGGGCGAAATCGAAACCAAGATTCCGACCGAAGTTCTGGTCAGCGACCGTCGCGAATATGAACTGGCCGAAGAAGGTTTCATCTCCCTGACCATGCGCAAAGGCAGTGACAACGCGGCGTTCTTCTCGGCCAACTCGGTGCAGAAACCGAAGTTCTTCGGCATCAGTGCCGAAGGCAAGACCGCAGAGCTGAACTACAAGCTCGGTACTCAACTGCCGTACATGATGATTGTCAACCGCCTGGCTCACTACCTGAAAGTGCTGCAGCGCGAGCAGCTTGGTTCGTGGAAAGAGCGTACCGATCTCGAGCTGGAACTCAATAAGTGGATACGTCAGTACGTTGCCGACCAGGAGAACCCGAGTGCCGAAGTACGTGGCCGACGTCCGTTGCGCGCTGCGCAGGTCATCGTCAGTGATGTGGAAGGTGAGCCAGGCTGGTATCGCGTCAGCCTGAACGTACGGCCACACTTCAAGTACATGGGCGCCGATTTCACCCTGTCGCTAGTGGGGAAGCTGGATAAAGAGTAACCCGGTGATGACTGGATACGGCAGCCTTTTCGAACGCTTGAGTGGCGAAGCCGGCAAACGTGCCGGCTGGAGCCGAGAGGCGTGCGCCATGACATCGGTGACAGCCCATCTGAGCAAGATGCTAAGCACCCGGGCGGGCAGCGTGCAAACGCTGTCCGATTATGGGCTGCCGGATCTGAACGACATGCGCCTGAGTCTGCACGATGCCCTGAGCCAGGCGCGGCTGGCCATTGAAAACTTCATCGAAGCCTATGAACCGCGCCTGAGCAATGTGCGTGTCGTTGCCCAGCCACGTGACCACGATCAGCTTCGTTTGTCTTTCAGCATCGAAGGCCTGCTGCAGGTTGAGGGATTCAAACGCCAGGTCAGTTTCATTGCGTGCTTGGATGCTAGCGGCCAGGTCAAGGTCATTTAAGTCAACGACGATAGCGGCCAACACCGAAGTCCGCTATTGCGATGGCTACTTATTTCACAACATTTACACCCACGAAAAGCAGGGAGCTGCGAGTGTCCTTCAACCACTACTACCAAAGCGAACTTACTGCGCTACGCCAGCTGGGTAGCCGTTTCGCTGAGCGTAGCCCAGCGTTGGCGCCGTTTCTCGGTCAGGCGGGACGAGATCCGGATGTGGAGCGCTTGCTTGAAGGTTTCGCCTTCCTGACTGGCCGCCTGCGACAGAAGCTTGATGATGAGCTGCCTGAACTGAGCCACTCGCTGATGCACCTGTTGTGGCCCAACTACATGCGCCCGTTGCCAGCGTTCAGCATCCTCCAGTTCGACCCGCTGGAACAGTCCGGGCCGGCCTTGCGCGTGGCGCGTGAAACGCCGGTGCAGAGCACGCTCATCGATGACGTGCAGTGCCGTTTCCGTACCTGCTACGCGACGGACGTCTTGCCGTTGAAGCTGGCGGCGTTGAACTACTCGGTGAAAGGCGACGGTGCATTGCTGTGCTTGCGCCTGGAGATGGGGTGCGATGGCCATCTGGGTGAGCTGGACCTGAGCCGTCTGCGCCTACACCTTGCTGGCGAGCGCTACATCAGCCAGATGCTTTACCTCAGCCTGTTGCGCAACCTCGAAGGGATTGAGCTGGTACCACTGGACGGGGAGGGTGAGCCCGTGTTGGGCGTCAGCGGCCATGCCTTGTCGTTCAAGCTGCCCGGCAGTCGCGTGCAGCCAGTGGGTTTTGCCGAGGAGGAGGCGTTGATCCCGTACCCGCTGAACACCTTCCGCGGCTATCGCTATCTCCAGGAGTATTTTGCCTTCCAGGACAAGTTCCTGTTTGTCGACCTGAACGGCTTGGATCTACTCAACTCCCTGCCGGAGGACACCCTCAAGCAGATGCACGGTCTGGAGGTGCGTTTCGACATTCGCAAAAGTGGTATCCAGCGTCTGCGACCGACGCTGGACAACGTGAAACTGTATTGCACGCCGATCGTCAATCTATTCAAGGTTGACGCGCTGCCGATCCGCCTCGATGGCAAGCAAGACGAGTACCTGCTGCTGCCGGCTGAGTACGACCTGAAAACATGTGGCGTGTTTTCCGTGGAAGCGGTGACCGGTTGGCGGCCGGGCGGTCTGGGTTATCAGGAATATGTACCGTTCGAATCCTTTGAACATGACCCAAGTTTCGATGTTGCGGGAGACCGCCCGCACTACAGCATCCGCCAACGTTCCTCGTTGCTGCATGAGGGCCTGGACACCTACTTGAGCTTTGGCATCCGCCACACCGAAGCCGCTGAAACCCTGTCCATCGAGCTGACCTGCACCAATCAGAACCTGCCGCGCCGACTCGAGTCCGGCCAGATCAACCAGCGGTGTGAGCAAACCCCGGAGTTCCTTACCTTCCGCAACATCACCCCGGTGACATCGAGTTACGCACCACCGCTCAATCGTGACTTCCTGTGGAAGCTGATAAGCAACATGTCGCTCAACTATTTGTCACTGGCCAATGTTGATGCACTCAAGGTGATTCTCGAAACCTATGACTTGCCGCGCTACTACGACCAGCAACTGGAAAAGGTCAGTAAGCGCCTCTTGGACGGGCTCAAGTCAATCCGCCATGAACATGTCGACCGGCTGCATAGGGGCCTGCCGCTGCGCGGTTTGCGCACCGAGCTGACCATCGACCCGCAAGGTTATATCGGTGAGGGCGACTTGTTTGTCTTCGCCTCGGTTCTCAACGAGTTTTTCGCGCTTTACGCCAGTCTCAACTCGTATCACGAGCTGAGGGTAAAAAGTACGCAAGGAGAGGTGTACCAATGGACACCACGAATGGGTCTTCAGCCCCTGCTTTAAACGGGTTGACTCGGGTCATCCGCGAGTACTCGTTGTTTCAGGCCGTGCTGCTGGTGATGGATCGGCTGCGTGAGTCACATCCAGGTCTGAGTGAAGAGGATCTCTACGAGCAGTTGGAGTTCCAGGGCAATCCGAGCCTGGGTTTCCCTGGTAGCGATGTCGATCGCGTGGAGTTCTTCGAGGAGCATGGGCAGGTACGTGCGCGCCTGCGTTTTAACCTGATCGGGCTGTTCGGCTCTGGCTCGCCGCTGCCGGCGTTTTACGCAGAACAAGCCCTGGGTGACAGCGAAGACGGTAACCCGACGCGTACCTTTCTTGACCTGTTCCATCATCGCTTGCAGCGGTTGATGTTGCCGATCTGGCGAAAGTACCGCTATCGCGCCAGCTTCAAGAGCGGCGCGCTCGACCCGTTTTCTGCCCAGCTGTTTGCCTTGATAGGCCTCGGTGGCGAAGAAATACGCAAGGCCGGCGAACTGAACTGGAAGCGTCTGCTGCCGTACCTCGGCTTGCTCAGCCTGCGAGCTCACTCGGCGGCGCTGATCGAGGCCGTGCTGCGTTACTACTTCAAGCATGCCGAGCTGGTGATCGAGCAGTGCATCGAGCGCCGGGTGCAGATTCTCCAAGAACAACGCAACCAGTTGGGGCGTGCCAATAGCCAGTTCGGCGAAGACTTGGTGCTGGGCGAGCGGGTGCGCGACCGCAGCGGCAAGTTCCGCATCCATATCTACCAGCTCGACTGGCAACGCTTCCATGAATTTTTGCCGATCGGTTTCGGCTACCAGCCGCTGTGCGCGCTGGTGCGGTTCACCTTGCGTGACCCGCTTGACTACGACATTCGCCTGGTTCTGCGCCAGGAAGAAATCCGTGAACTGTGCATCGGTGAGCAGAACACCTGTCGCCTCGGGTGGACCAGTTGGCTCGGCCGTGAGCACGCGGACGGTGTGGTGACCCTCGGCAGCAAAATTCGTTAAGGACAGATGATCATGATCAATGTAGACCTGCAGCAACTGATCCAGGCGTTGGACGCCGACACTCGCCGAGACCTGGAGCGCTGCGCCGAACGTTGCGTCGCCCGGGGCGGCAGCAAGATCCTCATCGAGGACCTGCTGCTGGGCTTGTTGGAGCGCCCGCAAGGGCTGCTCGCACGTGCGTTGCAGGATGCCGAAGTGGATGTCGGCGAGTTGAGCGCGGCGTTGCAGCCACAGGTCGAGCACAGCGCCTCGCGCAACCCGGTGTTCGCTCCGGAGTTGGTGCAGTGGCTGCAGGATGCTTTGTTGGTGGCCAACCTCGAACTGGGTCAGACTCAGGTAGAGCAGGCCGCCCTGATCCTCGCGTTACTGCGCAACCCGATGCGTTACGCCGGAAGCCGTTACCAGGCGCTGCTGGCCAAGTTGAACAGCGAGCGCCTGAAGGATTTCGCCCTGTCGCAGAAGGAGGAGCCGGCCAACGCTAACCCGTCGGTGCCTGGCGAATCATTGTTGCCGCGTTTCACCCACAACCTGACCCAGCAGGCCCGCGAGGGCAAACTCGATCCGGTGCTATGTCGTGATGACGCGATACGCCAGATGGTCGACATCCTCGCCCGGCGGCGTAAGAACAACCCGATTGTGGTCGGCGAAGCCGGCGTTGGTAAAACTGCGGTGGTCGAAGGCCTCGCTTCGCGGATCGCTGCCGGTGAAGTGCCGCAGGTGCTCAAGGATGTTGAGCTGCTGTCGCTGGACATGGGCCTGCTGCAGGCGGGCGCCAGTGTGAAGGGCGAGTTCGAGCGTCGTCTCAAGGGCGTGATCGATGAGGTCAAGGCCTCGCCGAAGCCGATCATTCTGTTTATCGACGAAGCCCACACCCTGATCGGCGCGGGCGGTAATGCTGGCGGTTCCGACGCGGCCAACCTGCTCAAACCGGCACTGGCCCGTGGCGAGCTGTGCACCATCGCCGCCACCACCTGGGCTGAGTACAAGAAGTACTTCGAGAAAGACCCGGCCTTGGCCCGCCGCTTCCAACCGGTGAAATTGCACGAACCGACGGTCAATGAGGCGGTGACCATCCTGCGTGGCCTGGCCCAGGTCTACGAAAAGAGTCACGGTATTTACCTGCGCGATGATGCAGTGGTGGCTGCGGCTGAATTGTCAGCCCGTTACCTGGCTGGGCGTCAGCTGCCAGACAAGGCGGTGGATGTCCTCGACACCGCCTGTGCCCGGGTGCGGATCAGCCTGGCGGCAGCGCCGCAAAGCCTGGAACGCCTGCGTGGCGAGCTGGCCGAGGGCGGCCGTCAGCGTCAGGCGCTGCGCCGCGATGCCGAGGCCGGTTTGGCGATTGACCAGCAAGTGCTGGACGCGCTGGAAACCCGCCTGGCTGAAGCTGAGGCTGAGCAGCACGTCATGGAAGCCTTGTGGGGTGAGCAGCGGGCCCTGGCCCAGCGTCTGCTCGAGCTGCGCCAGCAGCTGGCCAAGGCCCGCGAAGCGGCGGCGGTCGAAACCGTCGTTGCCGACGTGGAGGAGGGGGGCTGCGTCGAAGCGCTGGAAGCCGAGCTCAGCGAAACCCATCGCGCGCTGACCGATGCCCAGCGTCAGGAGCGTCTGGTCAGTTTCGAAGTCTGCCCACGTCTGGTGGCCGAAGTGATCAGTGCCTGGACCGGTGTACCGCTGGAGCAGCTGGCTCGTGAACACAACGCCAAGGTGGCGAGCTTCGCCACCGACCTGCGCCTGCGTATTCGTGCGCAGGAACAGGCCGTGCATGCGCTGGACCGTTCCATGCGCGCCACCGCCGCGGGCCTGAACAAGCCGGATGCACCGGTGGGGGTATTCCTGCTGGTGGGGCCCAGCGGCGTCGGTAAAACCGAAACCGCGTTGGCCCTGGCTGACTTGCTGTACGGCGGTGATCGCTTCATCACCACCATCAATATGTCCGAGTTCCAGGAGAAGCACACCGTGTCACGCCTGATCGGCGCGCCGCCGGGCTACGTGGGTTACGGTGAAGGCGGCATGCTTACCGAAGCCGTGCGACAAAAACCCTATTCGGTTGTGCTGCTCGACGAAGTCGAAAAGGCCGACCCGGATGTGCTTAACCTGTTCTATCAGATCTTTGATAAAGGCGTGGCCAACGATGGCGAAGGGCGTGAAATCGACTTTCGCAACACCTTGATCTTGATGACCTCGAACCTGGCCAGTGACTGCATCAGCGCACTGTGCGAGAACGGCGAGCGGCCAAGCGCTGAGACCCTGGAAAAAACCATCCGCCCGATACTCAGCAAGCATTTCAAACCGGCGTTGCTGGCACGCATGCGCGTGGTGCCCTATTACCCATTGGGCGGCCCGGCAATGCGCGAGCTGATCGAAATCAAGCTGGCTCGTCTGGGCGAGCGTTTGAACCGTCGCCAACTGGATTTCAGTTACTGCCAGAATCTGGTCGGTCACCTGGCCGAGCGCTGCACTCAGAACGATAGCGGCGCGCGCCTGATTGACCACTTGCTCGATTTGCACGTCTTGCCGTTGGTGGCCGACCGTCTACTCGACGCCATGGCTACTGGCGAGCACCTCAAGCGCGTGTACGCGACGCTCGACAGTAGCGGCGGCGTGACCTGCGAGTTCGCCTGAGGTGGGTGTGATGTTCACCCTGGTACCGCAACCGCTGGTCTACGCCGAGGCGCTGCTGGCGCATTTCGCCAGCCTTTCACGGGCGGCCGACGCTGCCACGCTGCTGGGCGACTTCGTGCGGGCGGTAGCCGGGCTCAGTGGTTGCGAACTGAGTCAACTGTACCTGCTGGATGCCACACATGTTCGGCTGGGTCTGAGCGCCGAATGTTTGGGCGGCATCCTGCAACCGCAGGAAGCGACGAGTCTGCCAGTGGATTACAACGGTGAGCAACTGCTGCAATTCGCCTTATGTCAGAACCGTGTAGTGAGCTTGGTGGGGCTGAATGACAGCCTCCACGAAACCAGTTTCCTGCCGGCTCAGGACATGCCCTGGCACTCGTTGTTGTGCATACCGTTGGTGAACACGCAAAAATCCGTCGAGGGCCTGTTGTTGTGCGCCAGTCGCGAACCGGTCGACCTTCAGGGCTTCGCCGACTCCATGGCCCAGCTGGGCGCCTTTGTGCTCGGGCAATTGCACCTGCTACAACGCCTGCGCCCTCCGGTGGACGACGTGGCGCCCGTGGCCAGCGTCTTGGTCAGCGCCAGCGGTTACGGGCTGATCGGCAGCAGCACGGCGATGCGCCAGACCTACCAGTTGATCAGCAAAGTGCTGCATAGCCCCTATACCGTATTGCTGCGCGGCGAAACCGGTACCGGTAAGGAAGTGGTGGCGCGGGCCATCCATGACTATGGTCCGCGACGCTCCCAGGCGTTCATCGTGCAGAACTGCGCGGCGTTTCCGGAGAACTTGCTCGAAAGCGAACTGTTCGGCTACCGCAAGGGCGCCTTCACTGGCGCCGATCGCGACCGCGCCGGGCTATTCGACGCGGCCAATGGCGGCACACTGTTGCTGGACGAAATCGGTGACATGCCGCTGTCCCTGCAAGCCAAGCTGTTGCGTGTGTTGCAGGAGGGAGAGATTCGCCCGCTGGGCTCCAACGATACCCACACGATCGACGTGCGCATCATCGCCGCAACCCACCGCGATTTGGCTGCTCTGGTCAGCGAAGGCAAGTTCCGAGAGGACCTGTACTACCGCCTGGCGCAGTTTCCGATCGAATTGCCGGCCCTGCGTCAGCGCGAAGGCGACGTCCTCGACCTGGCCCGACACTTCGCCGACAAAGCTTGTGCCTTTTTGAAGCGCGATCCGGTGAGCTGGTCGCAAAGCGCCCTCAATCATCTCTGCGGTTACACCTTCCCGGGCAACGTGCGCGAGCTCAAGGGACTGGTGGAGCGAGCGGTGTTGTTGTGTGAAGGCGGTGAGCTGCTGGCCGAGCATTTCTCTCTGAGCATCGAAGCGCTGCCGGAAGAACCCGGCCTCAACCTGCGCGAACGCCTGGAGAAGGTCGAGCGCCAGCTGCTGCTTGATTGCCTGCGCAAGAACGATGGCAACCAGACCCTGGCAGCCCGCGAGCTGGGGTTGCCCAGGCGCACGCTGCTGTACCGCCTCGGGCGGCTGAACATCAATCTTGGCGACTTCGAGGGCTAGCGCCGTATGGCTTCACGAAATGCCATTTGATTTCTCTGAGCGCCGCCCGCCAGGGGTGACGCCTTATGCATTGACTACTCATGGAGACCTACTGATGCCTGTTCGTCACTGGCAAGCCGCCGTGCTGGCCCTGCTCGTTCTCAGCGGCCTCGGCGGCTGTAGCGGAAATTACAAATTCAACGACAACACCTATCGCCCATTGGGTGATCCGCAGGCGGTCAATCGCGGCAAGTGACCGCAAGGAGCCTCATCATGGAACTGGTTTTCGAAGTGCTGAACACCCAGCAGGTCGTGCCCAAGCAATTAAGCAGCAAAACCTTCAAACAGGCAGGCGGGGTGATTGGACGGGCCAAGGATTGTGACTGGGTGATCCCGGACGAGCAGCGTCACCTGTCCAATCATCATGCGGTCATCAGCTACCACGACGGTACGTTTTTCCTCACCGATACCAGCAGAAACGGTATCAAGGCCAGCGCTAGCGGCGCCTACCTGCGTAAGGGCGAACCGCAGCGAATTGAGCACGGCAGCCTCTTTACGCTGGGGGACTTCGAGATCCGCGCGCGTCTGGTGCACGATCCGGTAATCCTCGATATCGAGGCCGGTCGTCCGCAACCCGCGGGTAGCACCATTCCCGATGACGCATTCCTCGATCTCGACCCACTCAACGTGCTGGACCAGCAGGAGCGGGTGTATTCAGACATCGATGAGTTGACCGCGCTTAACACGCCGCGCCAGGAACCCCTTCAACGGGCGGACTATGCGCGCATCGACATGGAAAGCCTGCTAGTGCCGGAACTGGTGGCGCCGCCCCAGCCGCCGGTCTCTGTCGAGCCAGCTCCGGTAGAACGCCAGCATGAAGGTTTCTGGGAGCAATTCGGCGCGGCGCTGGGGATGGACCTCAACGGCCTCGATCACGACAACCGTGAAGTGCTGGCGATCAATGCCGCACGCCTGCTCAAGCAAAGTATTGGCGACCTGCAGCAGAGCCTGCGCACCCGCAGTGAGCTGAAAAATGAACTGCGCCTTGCCCTGACCACTGCCCAGGGCAGCAGCAAGAACCCACTCAAGTTCGCCCTGGACGCCAGCGAGGCGCTGGGCATCCTGCTGCTGGGCAACAAGCCCGGCCATTTGCCGGCCGAGGAGGCGATTTCCCGCGCCTTTCGCGACCTGCAAGCGCACCAGGTGGCGCTGTTGAGCGCCAGCCGTGCGGCGATGCGCAGCACTCTCGAACATTTCTCGCCGCAGCAACTGACGCTGCGTTTCGAACGCGATAGTAAACCGTTGCTGGCCACTGCCGGCAGCCGCTGGAGGGCTTACAACCGGTATCACCAGGCTTTGCGTCAGGATGATGACTGGAGTGAGCGCCTGCTGGCACGTGACTTCGCCCAGGCCTACGAGGAACAGATTCGCCTGATCTCCACCCTTCACACCGAGCACCAAGGATGACACGCATGTCTCGCTGCTTGACCCTGCTACTCAAGGCGCTGGTTGCACTGACCACCCTGGCAATGCTGGCCAGCTGTTCTTCACTGTCGCCGTACTCGAGCATGACCAAACTGAACCTCAAGCTGACCGCCAGCGACGAGCTCAACCCGGACCTCAATGGTCGTCCGTCGCCGGTCGTGGTCCGGCTGATCGAGCTCAAGCATCCGGTGGCGTTCGAAAACGCCGATTTTTTCAGCCTCTATGAGCGTGCCAAGGAATCCTTGGCGCCGGACATGGTGACCAGCGAAGAGCTTGAATTGCGCCCAGGTGAAACCGTGGAGCTCAAGCTCAGCGTCGAGGAGGGCAGCCGCTACGTCGGTGTGCTGGCGGCCTATCGTGACCTGTCGCAATCCCAGTGGCGCTATGTGGTGCAGCTCACTGCGCAGGCGCTGAACGAAGCCGATCTGACCCTCGACCAGGCCAGCATCCGCTCCAGTAATGTAACGATCGTCAAGGCGGATAGATAACCATGAATGTGCATAAAGTCATCTGGCAGGAAGGCATGTTGCTGCGCCCGCAGCACTTCCAGCACAACGATCGTTACTATGACTACCAGATGAAAACCCGCACTCAGTTGCTGGGCAGTTATTGCTGGGGGTTTCTGGGGTTGGAAATCGACCTGCAGTTTCTCAACATGGGCAAGCTGGTGATCAGCCAGGCCTCTGGCATCCTGCCTGATGGCAGCCTGTTCGAGCTGGGTGGCAACACCGAGCCGCTGGTCCTGGATGTGCCGCCCAATACCGGCCACACCCCGGTCTACCTGGCCTTGCCGCTGGTGACGGGCAACCACATCGAAGCACGTCGTGCGGAGCAGTCTGATGTCCTGGCGCGCTATACCGCCTATGAGGCGCAAGTCGCCGACTCCAACGCCGGCGACGACTCCAGCAGCCAGGTCAGTTGTGCCCGGCCGGACTTCCGTCTGGTGCTCGGCGAGCAACAGAGCGACCAGGTCTATGTGAAGCTCAAACTCTGCGAAGTCCTTGATACTACGCCCGATGGGGTAATCAGCCTCGATCCAGACTTTGTGCCAACCTTCATTCATGTCCATGCCTCGAGCTATCTGCTGTCGTGCTTGAAGGAAGTCATCAGCATGCTCAGCCACCGCGGCGACACCATTGCCGAGCGGATTCGTTCCAACAGCAAGGTCGGCGGTGCCGAAGTCGGCGACTTCATGATGTTGCAACTGATCAACCGTACCGAACTGCTGCTACGCCACTACCTGGGCCTGGAACAGGTCCATCCAGAAGCGTTGTACCGCACGCTGCTGACCATGCTCGGCGATCTGGCGACCTTCGCCAGCGACAGCAAACGGCCACGCTTGGACAGCCGTTATCAGCACAGTGACCAGGGCGTGAGCTTTCGCAAATTGATGGACGCGATTCGCCAAGTGCTGTCGATGGTGCTCGAACAGCACGCCATCGAGCTGGAGTTGCAGGCGCGTCAATACGGGATCACGGTGTCGCCGTTGCACGACCACACGTTGCTGGAGTCGGCCTCGTTCGTCCTGGCCGCGAGTGCCAACTGCGACTCCGAAGAGTTGCGCCATCGCTTGCCGGCGCACCTGAAGGTCGGTCCGGTGGAACATATTCGCCAGTTGGTCAACCTGCACTTGCCAGGGATCAAGGTGAAGCCGTTGCCCGTGGCGCCACGGCAGATCGCATTTCACGCCAACAAAACCTATTTCATCCTCGAACTCAATTCCGATGACCTGGCGCAATTGGAGCGTTCAGGCGGTTTCGCCTTCCACGTGTCTGGCGAGTTCGCTGAGCTTGAACTGAAATTCTGGGCCATCAGGAACTGACCGACATGATCAAGGACATGGAATACCACCAGGACGACAAAACCGTCTTGCTCGATCGCCAGGGCCAGGGTCCGGCGCAGGAGCCGATGACCGATGTTGCCACGCCAACGCGCATCGAACGTCTTGAACAGCGGATGATCTACGCCGCGCGTCTGCGCCCGGCCGAGGCCTTCAACATCGGTCTCAATGCGCTGGCGGCGGCGGCCTCCGATCTGTTGTCGGAAGTGGTGCGCCTTAAGAACAGCAACAGCAGCGAAGACTTGCCCGCGCTTAACACGCGTCTGAGCGAAGAGCTGAAGCTGTTCGAGGTGCGTGCCCAGCAAAATGGTGCGGAACACAGCCAAACGATCACCGCCCGCTACGTGCTCTGCACGGTGGTCGATGAGGCGGTGGTCACCACCCTGCGGGACAAGGAAAGTGAGTGGTCGCAGATGAGCCTGCTCAGCAGCTTCCACAACGAGACCTTTGGTGGCGAAAAGTTTTTTCAACTGCTGGATCGGCTTACGAAGAACCCGGTCAAGAACCTGCCGATGCTGGAACTGATGTACTTGTGCCTATCGCTGGGCTTTGAGGGCAAGTACCGGGTCATGCCCCGCGGCATGCTCGAACTCGAAGGTATACGCGATGCACTGTACCGGCAAATCCGCCAGCTGCGCGGTGACGTGCCCCGTGAGCTGTCACCACATTGGGAGGGCTTGCGCGACAAACGCCGTAGTCTGGTGCGCATCGTGCCGTGGTGGATGGTTGCCTTGTTCACCGTGGCCTGCCTGGTGGTGATGTATTCGGGGTTTGCCTGGGTTCTGGGCGAGCAGCGCGACAGCGTTCTGCAACCTTATCAGCAGCTTGACCCGACCGTGGTCCAGCCCCAGCCGTAAAACAGGGACGTGCAATGAAAAGTTTCTTCAAAAAAATCGCTACCCTCCTGCGTAAGACATGGCTCTGGACGCTATTGTTGGTGCTGTTTGTGGCCCTAATGGTGTGGTTCGCCGGGCCGCTGCTGGCGGTCGACGACTATAAATTCTGGGAAAGTGCGACCTCGCGCCTGCTGACCATCAGCGTGCTGTTCCTGATCTGGGGGCTGGCCATGGTTTTTGTCAGCTGGCGCGCCGGGCTGCGCAAGAAAGCGCTGGAAGACAGTGACGACGGCCAGGAACGTCTGCGTCGTGATGCGTTGATTGACGAGGAGAGGGACGCGCTGAGCAGCCGTTTCAAGGACGCCGTGCGCACCCTCAAAACGTCCAGTCTGTATCGTGGCCGCAGCGAGCGCTGGCGCGACGACCTGCCTTGGTATCTGCTGATCGGTCCGCAAAGCAGCGGCAAGACCAGCCTGTTGGATTTCTCCGGCTTGGAGTTCCCGATCAACAAGATCGAACGCAAGCTGACCCGCGACACCCTCGGCACCCGGCATTGCGACTGGTACTTCGCTGACCACGGTGTGCTGATCGACACCGCTGGCCGCTACCTGACCCAGCCTGATGCAGACGTTGACGGGAGTGCCTGGAGCACCTTGCTCAACCTGTTACGCAAGCGCCGTCGCGGGCAGCCGCTGAACGGTGTTCTGGTGACCCTTCCGGTGGAGCTGCTGCTGAGCGGCAATGAAAAGGACCTCGACACGCTGGCGCAGCAGGTGCGCCAGCGGCTGCAGGAGGTGCATCAGACGCTGCACGTCGATGTGCCGGTGTACCTGGTGCTGAGCAAGGCCGACCAATTGCTGGGCTTTGACGAGTTCTTTGATCAGTTGACCCGCGAGGAAAGCGATCAGGTACTCGGTGCCAGCTTTGGCCAGGAGCAGAGTGGCACCGACGTCGCCGTGCTACGTCAGGAATTCGAAGCGTTACTGCGGCGCCTGAACAGCCAGGTGATCATGCGCATGCACCAGGAGCGCGACACCCAGCGCCGTGGTCGCATTCTCGATTTCCCACATCAACTGGGGCAGATCGGCGAACACCTGTGCCTGTTCGTCGACATGGCGTTCACCGGTAACCGCTACCAGCGCGCCAGCCAGCTGCGCGGTTTTTACCTGACCAGCGCCCCTCACCTGATGGAGAAACTCGACCACGACGCTGCCAGCATCGGTGCCACACTGGGCATGCCGACCGGTGTTCTGCCGACCCTGCGCCGCGGTCGTTCGCGCTTCATTCACCACCTGCTGAGCCGGGTGATTTTCCCCGAGGCCGATCTGGCTGGGCTGGACACGCGCGAGCGCAATCGCATCCATTGGGGCCAGCGTGCACTGTACGCTGGCGCGCTGGTGGCGTTGGTCGTGTTCGGCCTGCTCTGGGCTGGCGGTTTCTCTGCCAACTACGAGCGCCTGGAAAATCTGCGCTCCCTGGCGCAGCATTGGAACCAGCAGCGGACGGCGCTGAGTGCCCACGACGATGCGATGGCGGCGCTCAACACCCTGGACACCAGTTTCAACGCTACCCAAGTGTTCCCGGACAAGGGCGATGTCTCGCTGCGTGAGCGAGTCGGTCTGTACCAAGGTAACGAAAGCAACCCGGTGGTGCTCAGTGCCTACGAGCGTGAGCTTCAGGCGCAGCTGCTGCCGCGGGTGGCGCAGATGTTGGAAGCACAGATTCGCACCAGCCTGCGCGATCGTGACCGCTTGCTAAACAGCCTGCGGGCGTACTTGATGCTGAACATGCAGGATCGCCGCGATCCGTCCTGGCTCAAGGCCTGGGTGGCCGCCGACTGGTCTACGCGCTATGCCGGTAACACTGCGGTGCAGAACGGCTTGAACGCGCACCTGGAACGCCTGCTCACATTACCGTTCAGTTATCCGCTCAACGACACCCTGGTGGCCCAGGCCCGTCAGGTGCTGCGCAGTGAGTCGCTGGCCAACGTGGTTTACCGCGCGTTGCGTGAGCAGGGGCGGAGCCTGCCAGAGTACCGTTTGAGCCAGCACCTGGGGTCGCAGGGTGAGCTGTTTTACGGTACCGACTATGCCATTCCCGGCTTTTACACCCAGCAGGGTTATCAGCAGTATTTCTCGGTCCAGGGCAGCGCATTGGTCAGCAATATCCTGCGTGATAACTGGGTGTTGGGTGAGGGCAGCGGTATCAGTGGCATGGACCTGCGTCGTCTGATGGTGGCACTTGAACAGCTGTATTTCCGCGACTACGCCAACTACTGGAGTGAAGCGGTCGGCCGGGTTGGCCTGCAACCGTTCAGCGATGCCGGCGAAGGCGCCGATCAAGTCGCCGGCCTGACCTCGGCCAGCTCGCCGGTGCTGCAATTGCTGGTGGCGGTACGTGAAAATACCCGCTTCCAGACCTTCGCCGAAAGCGTTGAAGAGGTGAGCGCAATCGCGGACAACGCCGCCACGAAGGTAGGGGCGCTGGGCAAGGTCGCAGCGGCAGCCGGGGGCAAGGCTCAGCACGTACTGGCCAAGACCCTGCCGGACACTGCGAAGCAGTCGCTGCAGCGTCGCTTCGAACCGTTGCACCGCCTACTGGATGACAACAGCGGCCCGGCGGCGGACCTGACCCCGGCACTGCAGGCGCTGAACGACCTGCAACTGCAACTGGCCAGCCTGGCCCGAGCCAGTGCACCCGAGCAGGCGGCGTACGAGATGGCCAAGGCGCGCATGAGCGGCCAGCGTGATGCGCTGAGCAACCTGCGCAATGCGTCGAAACGCCTGCCGCGCCCGCTGAGTGCCTGGTTCAACCTGCTGGCGGAAGACACCTGGCGCCTGGTGCTCGACGACACCTACCAGTACCTGAATCAGCGTTATCAGAGCGAGCTGTACAGCTTCTACGGCAAGGCCATCAGCAAGCGTTACCCGTTCAACGCCCACAGCACCAGCGACGTTGCCATCAGTGACTTCCGTGAGTTCTTCAAGGCTCAGGGCATTGCCGATCGCTTCTTTGAAACCTACATGCGGCCTTTCGTCAGTGGCGATCCGGGCAATTACCGCCTGCGCAGTATCGATGGCCACAGCCTGCCGATGTCCAAGGCCTACCTTGAGCAGATGGCCGCGACCCAGGTGATCCGCCAGAGTTTCTTCTCGGAGAACCCGGCACAGCCGCACGTGCAGTTCAAGCTGGAGCCGTACACCCTGGACCCGGCGGTCAGCCGCTCCGAGTTCCGGTTTGGCGATAAGACCCTGGAATACCGTCACGGCCCGATCGTACCGGTGTCGTTCAAGTGGCCGAGCGATGTTGAAGACGGGCGAACCAGCCTGGTGCTGGAGAAGATGGCCGGCCGCGCGATCGGCATCGAGAAGAACACCGGCCCCTGGTCGCTGTTCCGTCTATTTGATCTGATGCAGACCGAGTACCTGACGGGCCGTGATGTGTTGGTGCTCAAGGCTGAGGTGGGTGGCCTGCGCGCCAACTATCTGCTGATGAGCCAACGGGTGCCGAACCCATTCGATGTGAGTGTGTTGCGCAGCTACCGCATGCCGGTGGCGCTCTGATGCCGGTTACCAGCCCCTGGCGCAGCGCTGCGCGCACCGATCCTGGCAAGGTTCGGGCGCGCAACGAAGATGCCTTCCTCGATTGTCCGGAGCAAGGGCTCTGGGTGGTCGCGGATGGCATGGGCGGACATCAGAGAGGCGACGTCGCCAGCCAGTTGATTGTCGCCAGCTTGGCTGAGCTGCCGGCGCAGGGCGGTTTCGACGAGCGAGTCAAGGGTTTGCGCCAGTGCCTGCATTGGCTTAATCGGCGCCTGGGCCAGGAGTTGACCGTCACCGCCGAGCGGCATGACAGCATTATGGGCAGCACCGTGGTCGCACTGTTGCTGGAAGGCAACCGCGCGGCGTGCATCTGGGCCGGTGACAGCCGCTGTTACCTGTGGCGCGGGCAGCGTTTGTACCAGTTGTCCAGGGACCATTCGCTGCAGCAGCAATTGATCGACGAGCAACAGATGAGCGTCGAGCAGGCGCGGGCGCATCCGGCGGCCAATGCCCTGACCCGGGCAGTGGGCGCCAGCGAGCAACTGACCCTGGAGGTCCTGGAGCTGCAGGTCTATCCCGGCGATGCCTTCCTGCTGTGCAGTGATGGCCTGTACCAAGGGCTGAGCAGCGACGCACTGGGCAATGCGTTGAGCCTGGCTTCGCCGCACGTGGCGCTGCAACGTCTGTTGGACGGCGCCCTGCGGGGCTCGGCACGGGACAACATGACCGCCGTGGTGATCCGCCAATGAGTGACCTCAACGCCGCTTTGGATGACATCCTGATAGGCGAGGATGCGGCCAGCAATCTGACCTGTTCCGCCTTCGCTGAAGTCAATGAGGCCCCGCGTCCCCAGCCTAATAAGGGCAAGGCCCGCAACCGCTCCAGGAGCCGCTCTCGTTCCAAAGCCAAGTCCGTGGCGCCTGTGGGCGAACTACCGGATGTGCTGGCCGGACGTTACCGCCTCGAGCGCCTGCTTGGGGCCGGAGGCATGGGCGCGGTCTACCGTGCGCGGGATTTATTGCACGAGCAGTTCGGCGAGCCGGACCCTTACCTAGCGCTCAAAGTCATGAGCGAAGCATTTTCCGAGACGCCGGATGCCAGCGCCTTGCTCTACAGCGAGTTCGCCCTGAGCCGACGCCTGCGTCACCCAAACATCGTGCGCGTGTACAGTTTTGAGGTGGACACCCAGTGCCGGCGCGCCTTCATCACCATGGAACTTATGCGCGGCCTGGCCCTGGACCGATTGCTCTGCGAACGGCCTACCGGTCTACCGTGGAATGAGCTGTGCGATGTGGTGCGGCCACTGCTTGATGCCCTGGCATACAGCCACGCTCAGGGTGTGCTGCATGGCGACCTGAAGCCGAGTAACGTGATGCTGTGTGACGACGGTGTGCGACTGTTCGACTTCGGGCTCAGCCAGGCCGAGGAGGGTATCCTCACCGGCTTGCCGCAGCTCAGCCGCAGTCGCTTCAACGCCTGGACACCAAGTTATGCTGCCCCTGAACTGCTGGAGGAGGGTGTGGTGTCGGTCAGCAGCGATCTCTATGCGGTGGCGTGTGTGATCTATGAGCTGGCCAGCGGCAAACACCCGTTCCGCCGATTACCTGCAACTCAGGCCCGTAATGAGCGTCTTGATCATCAACTGCAAGCACCTCGGAACCTTGCGAAACACTGTTGGCCTGTTCTGCGGAAGGCCTTGGCTTTTGATCCGTCGGTGCGACTCACCACGGTCTCCCCGCTACGGGATGTCTTTAGAGAGCCTTCTTCATGGCTCAAGCGCTGGCTGTGTCGGGCCTGATGCCCATTAACCGGTGATGAGGGCTCGGTCGTGGACGTGTTCGCAGCCATCGGCCGGGCAGTGCTCGGGTACTCCGTCTATTGACCTTTCTTGATCAACATCAACCGTAATCAAGCCCCCACCCTGTAGGCTAAAACCCAGACCTGGTACCCGAACCCAGAGGGTCAGATGATCTACCCATTGCTATTAACCCTGCACCTGTTCGCTGCGTTGATCTTCATCGGCACGGTGTTCTTCGAGGTGCTGTTCCTCGACAGTATCCGCAAGCAACTGCCGGCCAAACTGATGCTGCTGCTCGAACAGGCTATCGGTCAACGTGCCCGGCAACTGATGCCCTGGGTCTTGCTGGTGCTGTTCGGTGCCGGCGCTGGGATGGTCTGGCTGCGCTACCTGCCGCTGCTCAATACGCCACTGAGCTCATCGTTCGGCACCTTGCTGCTGGCCAAGATCGTAGTCGCCGCCAGCGTGCTGGTGCATTTTCTCGGCGCCATGCTGTTGTTCAAAACCCAGCGTATGACCGGCGCTTGGGTGAAGTTCATTCACCACAGTGTGTTTGCCCATATGGTGGTGATCGTGTTGCTGGCCAAAGCCATGTTCTACCTGACATGGTAGCTACCCCACCGGCGCTTGATACAAATCAAGGCCTCCAGGCTGTTATCGGCAGACACTGAAACTCCGCAGCCCGTCTCGGAGCCCCGTCATGCTCGATGTCCTTCACGCTCGCCACGAGCAGGTCGTTCAACACGATCAAGGTGTGCTCGACCCCAACAGTTATGTCGATGTGCGCAAGTTTCATGGCGGCGTCGGTTCTCTGGATGTGTTGCGAGCACTGCGCAGCAGCCGTCAGCATCAACGCCCGTTGTCGTTGAATGTGCAGGTGCCGACCGGCCTGTGCGCAGCCGACGCGTCCATGGACGAGTATTTCCAGTGCCTGACCCGAGAGATCGACCTGGTCGGCTGTCACCTGAGCACGCAGCAGCGGGTTGAGCAGTTCCACCTGGGGGGCACAACGCCTGAGCCAATGCATTTGCAGAAGCTGATGACGCACCTGCGCAGGCGCTTCAATTTTCTCACCCACGAGAGCGGTGATTACTGCGTTGATGTTGTCCTGCAACAGACCAGTTGGGCGACCATGGGCATGCTGCGTGACCAGGGTTTCAACCATGTCAGCATCGGCGTACCGGACATCGACAGCGGCAGCGGCCAGTCAGTGGCCAGCTTGCAGAGTCCAGCACCTATTCATTCATTGATCGATGCTGCTCGCACCTTTGACTACCGCTCGGTGAGTGTTGACCTGGGGTACGGTCACGCATGGCAGACCCCAGACAGTTTTACGCTGAAGCTGACCACCTTGATTGAACTGGAGCCTGATCGGCTGCGGGTGTTCGATTACGCCCAGCCGCCGCAGCGCTATGCCCAGTTCGCTCAACGCCAGGCCTGCAGTGAGCACGACAAGGCCTTGATGCGGCGTATATGCTTCGAGCAGTTGCTGGCAGCGGGTTACCAGCACATCGGCCTGGGGCAGTTTGTACGCCCTGATGACGACTTGGCGATCGCCCAGGAGCGTGGCCGTTTGCGCCGCAACTGTCAGGGCTTTACCCGGCATGGCTACTGCGATCATGTCGGTTTCGGCCTTGGCGCAATCAGCCAGCTTGACGCGGTGTACGGGCAAAATACCGAGGTCCTTGGCGATTACCTCGAGCAGTTGCAACGTGGCCAGTTGGCCACGTCTCGCGGCTGGCGCGGTCAAGACAGCGATCAGCTCAGGCAACGGGTGATGGAGCGTCTGGCCTGTGATCTGGAGCTGGATATCCTGGCCCTCGAACGCCGTTACGGCCTGAACTTCCAAGACTATTTTCCAGTCGCATGGCGCCAGCTGGAGGCCATGAGCCGTGCCGGTCTGGTTGAGCTCAATGAGCGCTTTATCAGCATACTGCCCGCCGGCCGTGCGCAGGTGGATAGCATCTGCCAGGTGTTTGAACAGCAGGTGAACGGTACGGGTTTGACCTCCAATCATGAGTGGGTCGATCACGATGCCAGCCTTTGAATTCAACCGCGCCCTGGTCAAGAAATACGATCGTCCGGGGCCGCGCTACACCTCCTATCCCACCGCGCCCCAGTTTCATCAGGCCTTTGCGCTCGATGACTACCTGCACGCCGTGCAGACCAGTAATCAGGCGCAGGTGCCCAAGCCCTTGTCGGCGTACATCCACATTCCGTTCTGCCAGAGCCTGTGTTACTACTGCGCCTGCAACAAGATCATTACCCGCAAAACCCATCGCGCAGCCGAGTACCTGGGCTACCTCAAGCGTGAAATTGCCCTGCAGGGGGCATTGTTTGATCGCAGCCGCAAGCTGACGCAACTGCACCTGGGGGGCGGCACGCCGACCTATTTGAGCGACGAGCAGTTGGCTGAACTGATGACCTGCCTGCGCCAGGCATTCAACCTCGACGACAGTGACGATCATGAGTTTTCCATTGAAGTCGATCCGCGCACTGTCAGCACCGCACAGGTACAACAGCTACGTAGCCTGGGCTTCAATCGCCTGAGCTTCGGTGTGCAGGACTTTGACCCGCAGGTACAAGCGGCGGTCAATCGTCGGCAAAGCGAGGAGCAGATCTACGCATTGGTCGCGGCGGCGCGCCAGGCGCGGTTCAAGTCGGTCAGTGTTGATTTGATCTATGGTCTGCCGCTGCAAACGGTGGGCAGTTTCGATGTGACCCTGGGCAAAATCATTGCTCTGCGGCCGGACCGCATCGCCGCGTACAGCTATGCACACCTGCCCGAGCATGTGCGCGCACAGCGCATGATTCGCCCTGAAGACATGCCGCCGCCCGAGCGCAAGCTGGAATTGCTGGAGCTGACCATCCGGCGTCTGACCGAAGCCGGTTATGTTTACATCGGTATGGACCATTTCGCCTTGCCGGACGATGAACTGGCCCTGGCTCAAGCCAACGGCACCTTGCAGCGTAATTTTCAGGGCTACTCGACCCATGCCGATTGCGATCTGATCGGCCTGGGTGTGTCGGCCATCGGCAAGGTCGGCGATAGCTACAGCCAGAGCGTTAAGCTGTTGTCGCAGTATTACGCATGGCTCGACCAAGGCCTGCTGCCCGTGCAGCGCGGCTACCGCTTGAATGCCGACGATCAATTGCGCCGCGACGTTATCAATGCCCTGATGTGCCACGGCCGGATCGACTTCGGCGCGTTCGAAGCCGCTCACGGTATCTGCTTCACTGACTACTTCGCCGATGCCCTGGGGCAATTGGCTGAGCAGGTCGATGACCAGTTACTGGTACTGGATCAGGACGCATTGCAGTTGCTGCCTCAAGGGCATTTGCTGATGCGCAGCACGGCCATGGCCTTTGATGCTTACCTGGGCGGTGGACAGAAGGGTCAATTCTCGCGCACCGTCTGAGCCTTTGATGGCGATCAAGTTTGCCGGCCACGGCGCGAGAGCCGGCCTGACGCGCCTTTCTTTGTTGAGGGTAAAATTCACCCCAACGCATCGGGTCATTTGAACCGTTATAAGGTCATTTCTACCCTTTAGCGGCTTCATAACTCTGCAGACAATCAGCAAACACCGTGAAGGCACGGCCCTTGCACTAGCGTGTTGACAGCGATTGGCAGCTTACGCCGCCTGCCGTGCGCCTTGAAGTGCGACAAAGCGGTGGCTGGCAAATGACAGATGATGGGCCGGGATTCATCGCCCTCGAGACGAGACCGGCTCAAGGTAAGGAGTGGCATATGCAGGTTCTTGATCGCCGTAAGGCAATGGCCATCGTGCCGTTGTTGCGCTTGGCGTTTCGGCCGTTTTTCCTCGCCGGTTGTGGCTTGGCCGTGTTGGCGGTGCCCGTATGGCTGGCGGCCTTGACTGGCACCTTGGGCGACTGGCAACCGGCCGGTGGCTGGTTGGCCTGGCACCGTCACGAGCTGCTGTTCGGATTTGGGCTGGCGATCATCGCCGGCTTTCTGCTCACTGCCGTGCAGACCTGGACCGGCCAGCCGGGGCTCAGCGGCAGGCCGCTGGCTGGGCTGGCGGTGCTCTGGCTGGCCGGACGGCTAGCGTGGTTGACCAATGTGCCCTGGCCATTGCTGGTGTTGCTGGAATTGGCTTTTCCGTTGCTGGTGGCTGTGCTGATGGGGCGTACCCTTTGGCGGGTTCGGCAGAAGCGTAATTACCCGGTGGTGATGGTGCTGCTGTTGCTGGCGGCAGCGGACGGTCTGGCGATGTATGGCCTGGTTCAGGGCAATGACGGCTGGCAACGCCAGGGCGTGCTCGGCGGTATCTGGCTGGTGGCGGCGATGATGGGCCTGATCGGCGGGCGGGTCATTCCGTTCTTCACCCAACGTGGGCTAGGGCGGGTCGAGGCGGTGGCGCCCTGGCCTTGGCTCGACTGGCTGTTACTGGCTGCCTCTGCGCTGGTGGCACTGCTCTATGCTGCCGGACCGGCGCTGAGCCCCAGGGTTTGGATCGGCGTGCTGTTCGCCACCCTGGCCGTTGGCCATTGTCTGCGTCTAGGGCGCTGGCATGATCGTGGGTTGTGGCGGGTACCGTTGCTGTGGTCTCTGCACCTGGCCTACGCGTGGTTGGCGCTGGCTTGCCTAGGTATGGCCTTGTGGCATTTCGGTGTGTCGCTTAACCCCAGCCTGGCGGTGCATTGCCTGACCATCGGGGCCATGGCCGGGCTGATTCTGGCGATGATCACGCGGGTCAGCCTGGGCCACACCGGTCGCCCCTTGCAACCCCCAGCAGGCATGACCCTGGCGTTTGTCTTACTCAATCTGGCGGGTGTCTGCCGGGTGGTGTTGGTGCACTGGCTGCCGCTGGTCGGGTTGTGGCTGGCAGGGTTGTGCTGGTTGCTGGCATTTGCCCTGTACGCCTGGCAATACACACCGATGCTGTTACGTGCCCGGGTTGATGGCCATCCAGGTTAGGCGTTTGGTGAAGGAGAGGATGAATGCTTTACCCGTACTTACTGGTCGTTCATTTGCTGGCGGCGATCGCTTTCATCGGCACGCTGTTTTTCGAAGTCGTGATCTGGCAGACCGTGCGCCGGCAGTTGCCGACCAGCGCTCAGCCATTGGCTGACCAGGCCCTGTCGGTGCGTTCGCGCAAGGTGCTGCATGGTGTGGTGCTGCTGTTGTATAGCGCTGGCATCGGCCTGGCCTGGCAGCATCGCGCGGCCTTGAGTCATCCGCTGGACAGCAATTTTGCCAGTTTGCTGAGCCTGAAGATCGTTTTGGCGCTGAGCATCATCGGCCATTACGTGCTACTGGCTTACTGGTTGCAACGGGGGCGATTGAGCGAGCGGCGGGCGCGGTGGATTCGCTGGAGCATATTGGGTCATATGCTGGTGATCGTGATGCTGGCCAAGGCGATGTTCTATTGGCATTGATCTGCGCCCACGGACCTGTGGGTGCTGGACTTGTCAGCGCTGCAGGCACCGCGCATTAGCTGACACCGCGCCGGCTCCCACGCAGGCTATACGGTGCTGAATAACACCTCGTTTTCCAGCTGTATATGTTCCAGCAAATCATCATGAAACACCTGCAGGCCTTGGTACAGGGCTCGCCAGGTATTGCAGGCATCGGCAGGTGAGGTGAAGGCATCGGTCAGTACCAGCAAGGTTTTCAGCGCTTGGGTGTGTTCATCATGCTCAAGCCGCATTACCCGGATCGGCGCCGCCGCAGGGCGGCTCAGGCCATGTTGAAGCAGAGGGAAAAGCACGTGTTCTTCCTTGCACATGTGGCTTTCCAGCTCCTGCTGCATGGCCTGTAGATGGCCGGCCAGGCCATTGGGGCACTGGCTGTGCGTGCCGTGCACCTGTTCTACGCGCTGCGCCAGGCTGATCAGTTCAGGCAGTTGTTCGCGGTGACGTTTGTGGTAGCGCCAGAGGATGTGCGCGATCAGTTCAGCTGCGGGCGCCGTGCGCCAGTCGTGTGGTTGGCTCATCAGGGTTCCTTGAGAGGGCGTACAGAGTTCCCTGACGCCAGTGCAGCGTCTGTGCCATTTTTAACTGATTGAAATCAATCACATTATTTTTTTCAGTGGTGATAATCACCTCGATGCCTCAGGGTAGATGCAACCACAAAGGGTGATTATTACCATGCTGCGAGAAAGCCTGGCCGCCGACCTGATTGTCGAATTACCCAATGCCGTGCGCTTGCAACGCCTGGTGCAAACCCTGCGCGAGTACTTCAATTGCGGCGCGGTTGGTTTGCTGCGTCTGGATGAGGACAGCCTGCGCCCGGTGGCCGCCGTCGGCCTGGTGCATGAAGCCCTCGGGCGGCGTTTTGTGATTGCCCAGCATCCACGTCTGGCGGCAATCATGGCCTCACGCGAACCTACCTGGTTCGAGCCCGACAGCCGCCTGCCTGATCCTTACGACGGTTTGCTTGAGACCGCGCTCCATGAGCCGCTGGCGGTGCATGACTGCATGGGGGTGAGCCTGTATGTCGAAGGGCAGGCTTGGGGTGCAGTCACGCTGGATGCCCTGCAAACCGGTACCTTCGACGCCGCTGCACGGGAGGAGCTCAAGCGCTGCACCTTGCAGATCGAGGCGGCGTTGCGGGTTACTCGCCTTGAACAGGAAAACCGCAGCCTGCGCCTGACGCGTAGCGATGTGCCGGAGTTGCGCATGCCTGGGCAGGAAGGCGAGATTCTTGGTCAGAGCGCGGTCATGCATCAGTTGCTCAATGAGCTGGATGTGCTGGCCGACTCGGAACTGCCGGTGTTGCTGTTGGGGGAGACGGGGGTCGGTAAAGAGTTGTTCGCCCGACGCTTGCACCGCCTATCGCGGCGCAGCCATAAGCCCTTGGTACAGGTCAATTGCGCGGCTTTGCCGGAGTCGCTGGCCGAAAGCGAGTTGTTCGGCCATGTCAAAGGCGCCTTTTCCGGTGCTGGCAGTGATCGTGCCGGGCGCTTTGACGCGGCCAACGGCGGCACCTTGTTTCTTGATGAGGTCGGTGAGCTGCCCCTGAGCGTGCAGGCCAAACTGTTGCGTACCCTGCAAAACGGTGAAATACAGCGCTTGGGCGCGGATAAGCCGTTGCATGTGGATGTGCGCATCATCGCCGCCACCAACCGGCATTTGCCCGACAGCATTCGCCAGGGGCTGTTTCGCGCCGATCTCTATCATCGCCTGTCAGTCTACCCACTGCCGATTCCGCCGCTGCGTGAACGCGGTGATGACGTGCTGATGCTCGCCGGGCGCTTTCTTGAACTCAATCGCAGTCGCTTGGGCCTGCGTGGCCTACGCCTGTCTGCTGCGGCTGAGCGTGCGCTGCTGGCCTATCACTGGCCGGGTAACGTGCGTGAGCTAGAGCATGTGATCAGCCGCGCCGCACTCAAACAGCTCAGTCGCGGTGAAAGCCGTAACTTGATTCTCACCCTGGAGCCGCAAGTGCTCGACTTGGACAGTGGCCAAGCGGCAGAACAGGCGACAGCGCCAGTGGCACCGTCCAGCTCGCAAGGGATGTCGACGTTGCCGCTGAGTGAGAGCGTCGATGCCTGCCAACGTCAGGCCATCGTCAATGCACTGCAGGCGTGCGGCAACAACTGGGCCAGCGCGGCGCGCTCGCTGCAGGTCGATCCGAGTAACTTGCACAAGCTGGCCAAGCGCTTGCGCCTAAAGTAAGTCTCGGGTGTTGATGGCGGTCAAGGTGTGCTGCTGGCGTAGCCAACAGACTGTGTACTCCATTCCCCCGGAGATCACCGCCATGCCCCTGTCCTTGGCTCAGATGCGCCGTAATTACACCCTCGGTGGCTTGCAAGAGGAGGCCGCGCCGCAGGATCCATTGCTGATGTTTTGCCAGTGGCTGCAGCAGGCCCGCGAAACCGAAAGCGCGCCGGTGGAGGCCAACAGCATGCATTTGGCGACGGTCGACAGCCAGGGGCGGCCCCATGGCCGGGTGTTACTGCTCAAGGGCGTCAGCGACGCCGGCTTTACGTTTTTCGGTAACTACCAGAGCGCCAAGGGCCAGGAACTGGATGCCAATCCGTGGGCAGCGATGACTTTCTTCTGGCCGGGTCTGGAGCGTCAGGTGCGCATAGAAGGGCAGGTGCGGCGGCTCGAGCCGCAGCTCAGTGATGAGTATTTCGAAAGCCGCCCGTTGGCCAGTCGTCTGGGGGCTTGGGCCTCACCGCAAAGCCAGGTGCTGGCCGATCGCGCCGCCCTGGAAACCTTGCTGGCGCAGACGATTCGCCGTTTTGTCGATCAACCGCTGCAGCGCCCCGAACACTGGGGTGGTTACTGCCTGCAGCCAGCGCGCATGGAGTTCTGGCAGGGGCGCGCGGACCGATTGCATGATCGCCTCGACTATCGGTTGGAAGACGGGGTGTGGGCGCGTAATCGCCTGGCGCCCTAAGCGGCGTGCCCGGTCGAGGTACCTCCATGGAGGAATAGGTTCGCCTGCGGTTTCGGTTCAGGCTTGGGCCGATCCCATTCATGGAGGGTCCGCACATGGCCCATCTGGCGCAACGCACTTTTGAACCGCTGAACATTGCCGTCCTGACCATCAGCGATACCCGCAGCTTTGACACCGACACTTCGGGACAAACCCTCTGCGATTTGCTTCAGGCCGCCGGCCACACCTTGATCGACCGCGACCTGGTCAAGGATGACATCTACCAGATCCGCGCCACGCTCTCACGCTGGATCGCCGACCCTGACGTCCAGGTGGTACTGACCACCGGCGGCACCGGATTCACCGCGCGTGACAATACTCCGCAAGCGGTGCTGCCGTTGCTGGACAAGCATGTCGAAGGCTTTGGCGAATTGTTCCGCCAGGTGTCGTTGGCGGAGATCGGCATGTCCAGCTTGCAGTCGCGGGCGCTGGCCGGCATGAGCAACGGCGTGCTGGTGTGTTGTGTGCCGGGCTCCCCTGGCGCCTGCCGTACGGCCTGGAACCAGATCCTGCTCGGGCAGTTGGACAGTCGCACCGGCCCGTGCAATTTCGCGCCGCACCTGAAGGTTCAGGCGCAGCAGGTGATTGAGGCCTGCGGAGAACGCTCATGACTGGCAAGGTGTGTGACAGCGGTAAATTGATGCCGGTTGACCAGGCCATCAGCCACTTGCTCGAACAGGCGCCACCGCCTCCGGCGCAACAAACCGTGCTGCTGGAAAAAGCCCTGGGCCGGGTGCTGGCCGTGGATATTCATTCCCCACGCGACCTGCCGGGCTGGGACAACAGCGCCATGGATGGCTTCGCCTTGCGCGCGGCGGATCTGCCAGCAGTCGGTGGTTGCTTGCCCCTGGCAGGGCGAATCGCTGCCGGACAGGCCGCCACTGCGCCGTTGCCGGTCGAACAGGCGGTGCGCATCTTTACCGGTGCGCCGCTGCCGCCCGGCGCCGATACTGTGGTGCCCCAGGAGCTGTGTCGGGTCGAGGGTGACCAGGTCTGGTTGCCAGCGGTGAGCCTTGGCGATCATGTGCGCAAAGCCGGTGAAGAAGTGCGCAAGGGCCAACTGCTGCTTGCGGCCGGCAAGCGTCTGCGCGCCCAGGAGCTGGGCTTGCTGGCCGCTGCCGGGGTCTGCTGGGTCGATGTCTATCGCCCCTTGCGTGTGTGCCTGCTCAGCAGCGGCGACGAGTTACGCGAGCCGGGCGAACCCTTGGCGCCCGGGCAGATCTACAACAGCAATCGTTTTTGCCTGTCGGCATTGCTGCAGGGTTGGGGTGTTGAGGTGCATGACTACGGAGTGATGGCCGATGATCTGGCAGCCAGTTGTCAGGCACTGAGCCTGGCCGCTGCTGAATGCGACCTGATCTTGACCTCTGGCGGCGTCTCGGTGGGCGAGGAAGATCACCTCAAACACGCCATTGAAAGCCTGGGCAACCTGCAGCTGTGGCGCCTGGCCATTCAGCCGGGCAAGCCCCTGGCCTTTGGCAAGGTGGCCGGCAAGCCGTGGATCGGTCTGCCTGGTAATCCGGCAGCCGCATTGATCACCGCGTTGGTGGTGGTCCGGCCATTTTTGCTCAGATCTCAAGGTGCTCAGGATGTCTTGCCACGGCCGATGGCGATGCCAGCGGGCTTTGACTGGTTGCAGCGCAACAAACGCCGTCAGTACCTGCGTGCCCGGCTGACGTCCCAAGACAATGCGCCGGCCTCTATACAGCTACACCCGCAGCAAAGCTCGGCGATGCTTGCGGCAGCTTGTTGGGCCGATGGTTTGGCGGTGGTGGAGTGCGAGCAGCAGGTGCACAAGCACGACAGTGTCACTTTCCTCTCGTTCGCCGACCTCATGCAATGACCGACCTTGACTGCCGTCAAGGCCTGCGCTGGCGGTCTGGCTAGACTGGCTGCGGATTTGAATGCACCGGGCCTGCTCGCGATACGCACCGCAGGCGAAGTCCAGACACGCTCTTTCATGAGGAATACCCATGCAACTGGTCTGTCCGGCAGGGAACCTGCCTGCGCTCAAAGCGGCGGTGCGCCAAGGCGCCGATGCTGTCTACGTCGGTTTTCGCGACGACACCAATGCCCGCCACTTCGCCGGCCTGAACATGGACGACAAGCAGTTTGACGCCGCCGTCGCCCATATCCGTCAACATCAACGCAAGCTCTATGTCGCGGTCAACACCTACCCCCAACCCCAGGGTTGGGAACGTTGGCAGCGGGCAGTGGACCGTGCGGCTGACCATGGTGTCGATGCACTGATCGCCGCCGACCCTGGCGTGCTGGGCTATGCCAGCCAGCGCCATCCACAGCTGACCCTGCACCTGTCGGTACAGGGCTCGGCGACCAATGCCAGCGCCTTGGCGTTCTACGCCCAGCACTACAACATCCGTCGCGCGGTGTTGCCGCGGGTGCTGTCGTTGGCCCAGGTGCGTCAGGTCGCGGCCCACAGCACAGTGCCCATCGAAGTCTTCGCCTTTGGCAGCTTGTGCATCATGGCTGAAGGGCGCTGCCACTTGTCGTCCTACATCACCGGCGAGTCGCCGAACCTGTGCGGCGTGTGCTCGCCAGCCAAGGCGGTGCGCTGGAGCGAAGACGCCGAGGGTTTGAGTGCGCGCCTGAGCGAGGTACTGATCGACCGTTATCGTGCCGACGAGCCAGCCGGTTACCCGACGTTGTGCAAGGGCCGCTTCCTGGTTGGCGGCAAACGCTTTCATGCCCTGGAAGAACCCACCAGCCTCGATACCCTCGACCTGTTGCCCGAACTGGCGGCGATGGGCGTTGAAGCGGTGAAAATCGAAGGTCGCCAGCGCAGCCCGGCCTATGTCGAGCAGGTCACCCAGGTGTGGCGCGCAGCCCTGGATGCCCATCGCCAGGCGCCTGAACGCTTCGCCGTCAAGGACCAGTGGCGCCAAGTGCTGGCGGGCCTGTCAGAAGGCAGTCAGACCACGTTGGGCGCTTATCATCGATCATGGCAATGAGGGACCTGAACATGAAACTCAGCCTGGGACCGGTCCTGTATTACTGGGACAAAGAGCAATTGGGGCGCTTTTATTCCGAGATGGCGGCCTTGCCCCTGGATGTGATTTATCTTGGCGAAACCGTCTGCTCGAAACGCCGGGCAATGAACCTGGATCATTGGCTTGGACTGGGTCGCGAACTGCGGCAGTGCAGCCAGGCGCAGATCGTGCTATCGAGTCTGACCCTGGTCGAAGCTGCCTCCGAGCTCTCCAGCCTGCGACGTTTGTGCGACAACGGTGAGTTGCTGGTGGAGGCCAACGACATGGGCGCTGTGCAGTTTCTGGCGGAGCGCAAATTGCCCTTCGTCGGCGGCCCGGCGCTCAACCTGTACAACGGCCACGCACTGGCCCAACTGCAGGACTGCGGTTTGATCCGCTGGGTGCCGCCTGTGGAGTGTTCGGCGGCGTTGATCCGTTCGATTCTCGATCAAGTCCAGGCGCTGGGGCGTGAACTGCCTGAAGTCGAAATATTCGCCTACGGGCACCTGCCACTGGCGTATTCGGCGCGCTGCTTTACTGCCCGGGCAGAAAACCGGCCCAAGGACGATTGCCAGTTCTGTTGCCTGAACTACCCCGATGGCCTGGCCTTGAGCAGCCAGGAGGGACAGCCGCTGTTTACCCTCAATGGCATCCAGACAATGTCGGCTGAGGTCACAAACCTGTTGGCAGATTACCCCGGCCTTGCCGCCAGTGGGGCGAACCTGTTGCGCTTGAGCCCACGTGCCCAAGGCATGGCCGCCGTCATCGAGGCCTTCCAGCGGGTGCGCCAGGGTGAGGCACCACCGTTGCACGTTGAAGGTTGTAACGGCTACTGGCACGGCCAGGCGGGGATGTTGCGCGTTGAGGAGGTAGGCCTGTGCTGAATCGCAAACACTGGTTGCTGCGTAGCGCTGATCGCGTTTTACCACTGATTCGTCGCGTGCCCTTCGTGGTCCAGCGTGTGGCCCTGCAACAGGCGCTCAATCGCTGCCTGGCTGAGCCCATCAAGGACGGTGAGTTTGATGTGCTGCGCGGGCGTTGGCTGTGCCTGCGTATTCCTGACCTGGGCCTTACCTGGTACCTGACCCGTAGCCTGTACGGCTTGCAGATTGCCGAAACCGCCAAGGCTGATGTGACCATACGCGGCAACTGGCGCGAGTTTCTGCTCTTGGCCAGCCGCCAGGAAGACCCCGACACCTTGTTCTTCAGGCGCCGTTTGGTCATCGAAGGCGATACCGAGTTGGGACTGACCTTGAAGAACCTGATCGACAGCCTCGACCCGGAGGTGTTGCCGGTTTGGTTGTGGCGCAATCTGGAGCGGGCGGGTAAGGGCTTGGCGACAGGGTAGGGGCTGGGTTCTCGCCGTGATAATAAGCAACTAACTTCTGAAGAGCCGTGTCCAGAGAATCTCAGATTGGGTCCAATTGTGAATTCGTAAGCGTTTAGGAACGGTCCTACATCTATTTTTTGTATTCCTTATTAAAGTGTTCGCAGGTATGGCATTTCCCCGTCAGGGCATTGCTTTGCTAGCGTTCACTGCTTAAGGATAAGTCTATGGTCACGGCGGCCAACAGTACCCATTTCGAGTTATTGATCCCCACGGTTCGCAACGACTTCAAAGTGCTGGCTTTCGACGGTACTGAAACCATCAGTTGCCTGTATGCGATCAAGGTCGAACTGGTCAGCGAGTACCCTGATTTCGATCTGGAAAGCCTGCTCGGTCAGCCGG